>JACLAC010000893.1_pt1 | contig 21185 bp, 18 predicted proteins | sample 8027881 | NCBI WGS metagenome assembly JACLAC01 (sample SAMN15725517, study PRJNA655200) | protist metagenome | isolation source: fluorescence activated cell sorting (FACS) single amplified genomes of... | place: Spain: Blaines Bay Microbial Observatory, Mediterranean Sea | collected 2016-01-19 | reverse complement strand
CGAAAAAGTCGACGACGGTTTCGTGTGACGACGGATAGTCGGCATGCCCATCCGGTGGCCCCCAATCGACTGCACCGCAATTTTACAGCGGAGCGTCCCAATGAAAAGTGGGTGGACGATATTACGTATATACCGACCCGAGAAGGATGGTTGTATCTGGCCGTAGTCATGGACCTGTATGCCCGGAAAGTCGTCGGCTGGGCGATGAGCCCGCGTATGAAAGAGGACCTGACGAAGGCTGCGCTGGATATGGTGCTGCGCCAACGACGCCCTACCGATCGCTTGGTGGACCATTCGGATAGAGGACGGCAGTATGCCAGTCGCGGCTATCGCCGCCTGTTACTCCAACATCGCATCCGTCGCTCGATGAGCCACAAAGGCAATTGTTGGGACAATGCACCGATGGAGAGTCTCATGGCTACATTGAAATCGGAATTGATTCATCATCAAGATTTCCATACCCGAGCGGAAGCACGACACGTTATCTTCGAATACATCGAAGTGTTTTACAACCGGCAACGATCCCATCCCGCGTTGGGATACAACACACCCGTCCAGTGCGAACAGAATTTTGAACCATCAATCGTTGTCCATTAAAACCAAGCAAGTCCAGTGTCCGTTTTGCGGGGGAATATCAGTTGGGATGTCTCAGCCCGGAAGGGTTTTTAGCGAACCAAAAAGTCTCACCCTAAGTGGGCCAAAACAGGTAAGCCTGCCAATTTCTTCGCTGCTGTGGAGCTTCTGTTTCATGAGTATTGCCTCCTGAGAAGGTAAGAAATACTCTCACAGAAAACGGTGCAAATCTATGCGGTCTGATCACCTTGTTTTTCTGGTGAGAAATCTCGTTCCCACCGCTCCTCGATATTCGCTCTCCATTCTTCTGCCGACTGCTTTAAATTCTCAGTTAAGTCAGGTTCTTTACCCTTTAGATTCTTCTTTTCCCCCATGTCCTCTTCCAGGTTCGCCAAATGCACCTCCTCCTCTGGAGGAGCGCCTTCTACTAACTGTCCGTTGAGCACCAGCTTCCACTTTCCCCGGCGCACAGCCGTTTGTTTGCCCATCTCCCAGTAGATCGTTCGCTCAGGTAACGCTTTGCTCTCGGCCACATAGGGCAAGATATCCATGCCGTCTACTTCATACTGCGAGACATCCCCACCGGCTATATTGAGCATCGTTGGGAAGATGTCCATCGCCGCACACGGACTATTCAACACTTGTCCACCGGAAATCTGGCCCGGCCAGTGCATAATACCCGGCACGCGCATGCCGCCCTCGTAGAGGCTGAACTTGTGCCCCTTGAGCTTTCCTGCACTGCCGCCGTAATAGGGATCCTGGGTGCCGTCGAGCCAGTTGCGGGTTTCGCGCGAGGGACCGTTGTCGGCCATAAAGAAGGAGCAGGTGTCTTCTGCAAGGCCCAAGCGCTCAACCTCATCCAATATCGCCCCCACACTGTCATCGACAGCTGCCAACATCGCAGCCATGACTTGGCGGTCCCAGGGCAGGTCGGGAAAGCGGTCCATGTACTCTTTGGGCGCGTGCATGGGGTAGTGCGGGGCATTGTAGGGTACATAGAGCATGAAGGGGCGGCCGTCGCGGGCAGCATCGCGAATATAGGTGAGCGCCTTTTGCGTAATCATTTCGGTGAAATACTGGCCGTCTTGCCACAACTCCTGGTCGTCTTCCCACAAATCGTGTGTCGGATTTATGCCGGGGCCGGGGTTGTTCATGCCCCAATAGAAAATATGCGAATAGTAGTCGATACAGCCGGCCATAAAACCGTACCAGTGGTCGAAACCGTGCTGGTGGGGCCGCGAATCCTCGTCTAGACCGAGGTGCCACTTGCCGGTCATATAAGTTTGGTAGTCGAGGTCTTTGAGCGCGGTGGCTAAGGTCGGCGTGCTTTGCGGCAAGCCGGTGGCGGTGCGGTGGCCGGCGAGTATTGAGCGCACGCCGGCATTACCCGGGTAGCGGCCCGATAGCAGCGCGGCGCGCGAGGGGCTGCAGACCGGGCTGTTGGAGTACCAGTCGGTGAAGCGTGCGCCGTCGTGGGCCATGCGGTCGAGGCGGGGGGTGCGGAAATCTTCACAACCCATGCACGAGAGGTCGCCGTAGCCTTGGTCGTCGGTGAGGAAGACGATGAAATTGGGTTTCTTCATTGTGGTCCTTGAGCTGCTGGTGGATGCTGACGAGAGATAATTACCCGATCGCTTGCTGCGGCGTCAAGCACGCGATTAAAGATGGGGTTTACACGGGCGTTAGTTATATTGAAAATGATGAACTTTACCCACTATATTCTGCCGCAGCGCGATGGCCTGCGCCCGATGCGCGAGGACCGACCCGAATTAGCGGCGGCGTTGGCCGCATTAGTCCACTAACATTGCGTTGAGCAGATCGTCGCCCTGACTGCTGTGAAGTAATAAACAAATATCGGAAGATATTTTGTGATGGTTTTGGGGCGTCTGCTAAAAATAATAAAATAAAAGGGGAAGAAATGAATATTGAATCTGGGAGTTTCACGCATTTGTTAGAAGGGGTCACGCGGGAAAATCTGGCGATTACCGAGGTTAAAGCGACGCCGATCACCTATAAACCAGCCGACGGTTCGTATATACACGAATGCGGACCGGTGGTGCTGAGCAAGATGCACAGCGCGGTAGTCGAGGTCTTTACCGATCAGGGCCTGGTTGGTATCGGGGCCGGCACGCCGGCCGACGCCGATGTCGACTATGGTTATTTAATCGGCAAGAACCCCTTTGATGTCGAGCTATTGGGTTTGTCGCCGGGGTTGGACGTAGCTTGTTGGGATTTGATCGGCAAGGCCAAGGGACTTCCGCTCTATAAATTACTGGCCACCGACAACGAGCCGGACACCAGTGTGCATGTCTATGCTAGTGGGGGTGTTATGTGGACGTATTACGATCCGGGTGACGGACGAGCGTTCGGTGCCGAGGCGCTGATTGAAGAGGCGCTGACCTACAAAGAACTGGGTTTCGATACCTTCAAGTGGCGGCCGGGTACCGATTGGGAGGAGGCGGGGATCACGCCGACGAGCTTGGGCGAGATCTGCCGCCGGTTGCGCGAGGCGGTGGGCCCCAATTTTGATTTGGGCATCGAAAAGAAAGGCTATGACTCCTGGACCTTCGAGGAGTGCATGGAGATGGCGCCGATGATCAACGACCTAGATTTTCTGTTTTTCGAGCAGCCGATGGGCGACGAGGGGCCTAAGCAATTTGACGATTACCTACGCTTGAAAGAGGCGATGCCCAAGGTCATGCTCTGGGGCGGCGAGCGTTTTCGCAGCGTCGACGAGGCGCGGCCGTGGATGCGTGCCGGCGTGTATGATGCGGTGCAATCCGATGCCTATTATATCGGTTTGACCGCTAACTGGCATATGTCGCGCGTCGCCGCCTTCCACGACACTAAACTCGTGCCGCACAATTGGAGTTCGAGTCTCAATACTGCGGCTAATACGCACCTGGTAGCGGGTTCGCCGGGCGGCCATATGTGCGAATTTTTTATGTATCCCAATGAATTTCGCTACGGGCTCTTAAAGGACCCGCCGCGACCAGTGGGCGGCCGTATTGAATTGGCGGATACACCCGGTCTTGGTGTCGAACTAATCGACGACCCAGGAGGTCGCTTTCCCTATATGCCGGGGCCAAATACAGCGCCGAACCCACGTTTCCCGCATGCCGCGGAAAGGGCCAGCAAGCGGGAGCAGGAGGTAATACGACGATATGCGGAATAAGTCGGTTAAGAGAGCTAAGCTGGGATAGGATGTAATGGTTTACGGGTGCGTCCGCTTGATGGGCTTGTGAATAAGGCGCACCGAAACCCCTACCCGATCATGCCGCGGAACGGGCCGTACTTTTTTCTTTGTCGATTGGTAGCGGTATTGTAAAACTCGATCCCGCGCCCGGTTTGTTAGGCACCTCAATCGGCCCGTCTTGGGTGAATTTATCGGTGTTGCTGAGCAGGTTGTAGAGGATGTGCTGCAATTTGATTCGGTCGCTGTAGATTTTGCCCAAGTTGTCGGCAAAATCTACAGCGAACTTGATTGTTGCACTGTTGGATCAGGGGCGCGGCGATTCCGATGGCGCGGCGAATCTCCGGCTCGACGGAGAACTGTTCCAACTCGGGTTGTTATTTTTATCAAAAGAATCGCCAGACGATAGTCGCTTATTCAGTTGTTCAGTCCAGATGAGCGGAGAGTAAAACACTTTGTGAAAGAGTCTGACTCCATTGACCGCTACCACACACAAACCGATGCCGGTTATTAGCCAGTAACCCCATTTGAGGTCTCGGTAATAAGTCCTATTGTGAGCGACTTCTTGGAATCGATTCGTCATAACGGGTTTACGCTGTTTGGTTCCAGGGCATACGCGACAGCAGAGCCGCCATGCCACAGGTGTTGCTCAAACCGGCGTAGAATAGACCGGTTCCCATAAGACCGCTCAAGGTCAAATACCACGGTGAAACATAGGCACCTAAACCAACGCCCAATAAAACCAGTGACCCTACGATCATCTGCACCTGTCGTATCACGTCGATCGGCGCAGATGGATTGGATTCAATATCATGCCCCTGTTGTTTCCAGTTCATAAGGCCACCGTCAAGGTGGTAGGCCTCCTGGTGGCCAGCCGCGAAAAGTAGCTGGGCGGCTTTGCGAGATCGATTTCCTGAACGGCAATGCAGAATGAGCTTCTTATCGTTGGCTTCAGGCACTTGAGATGTCTGAAAAACGGAGAGTGCCATGAGTTGGGCTTGCGGAATGCGTTCCGAAGTGTATTCGGATAGCTCGCGCACATCGACCAAGAGGGCATCATCATTATCGAGCCACTTTTTTAGCGTTGCTGGATCGATATCGTGCAGAATGGATTGCATTTGCTCTGACATAAACTATATCCTTCCGTGTTGCGTCAGGGGTAGACCGGCACGTTTCCAAGCGCCGATACCTCCTGCAACATTCACTAAGTTTTCAAAGCCTGCGCGTGCGAGCAGGCTGCTAGCGACCGTCGAGCGATAACCGCTGCTGCAGACCACTGCTAATTGACCAACTTCTTTGGGTAAATGGCCTAAGTTGTCGAGCAATTGGCCTGCCATTATATGGATGGAATCGCTGATGTGGCCCGAATGCCACTCCTCGACATTGCGCACATCTAAGACGTTCACCGTGCTGTTGTTTTGTAGACTGTGATTTAGGTCGACTGGACTGACCATCTTCAGACTACGCACGGGATAGCCCGCTTCCAGCCAGGTTTCCATGCCGCCACATAGATAGCCCCGAATATCGTCCAAGCCTACGCGTATCAACGATCGAATGGCGGACTCTGCACTTTCTTCATCGGAGACAACTAGGAGGATCGGCGTATCATAGGGCATGACCCAAGAGGCCCAGGTCGAGACCGAGGCCCCTGCACCAATCGCAAGCGCACCAGGGATATGCCCCGCACTAAAAGTAAGCGGATCGCGTAGATCAATAACCGCGTGACCTTCTTGTACGTGGCCCCAAGCCTCTTCAGGGCTAAGGCGGTTAGAACCGGGTAGATCGTCCAAAAGCTTGGGACCTCTTGAATTGATCTCTTTCATCCGTTTGTAGTATTCGGGAAAGGGCGGCACACTCGCGAGAATCTGCTCAACGAACTGCTCTTCGGATAGCTGCTTGTTCAGATATGGGTTGGCTATGCGCTCATAACCAAGGGTTGAAACAGGGCGGCCACTCATACCTGAGCCGCAGAGTGAACCCGCACCGTGTGCAGGATGAATTTCCAATCCGTCCGGTAGATGTTCAATCTTAACTTGGGCGCTATGATAGAGTTTGACCGCTAGAGCGCGTTTGGCTTCTGCTCCGAGCAGATCGGGGCGACCGAGTGAACCCACAAACAGGAAATCACCGGAGAGCATGAGCATAGGCACCAGCGTCGACCGGGTACAGTCGTAGACGAGAAAGGACAAGTGCTCGGGGGTATGACCTGGGGTGTGCAATGGCTCGATGTGCACGGCGCCTAGTTTAATAACGTTTCCTTCAAACAGATCTTTATGGGTAAAAGCCATGTCGAACATTTCATCATGATCGTAGCCGGACGCCCAAAGCGCTGCACCCGTCGATTCAGCCAATTGGTGCGCGCCGGAGGCATAGTCTGCATGGATATGGGTTTCTAAAATATGGGTAATCTGCACATCGTTGGCTTGCGCAAAGTCCAGGTAAGTGTCGATATCGCGTTTGGGATCGACAATGGCGATTTCGCCAGCGGCGGGACACCCTATGGCGTAGGAAAAATGGGCTAAGCCTTCGGCTTCAAATCGTTCAAATAACATGGGTCGCCTCGTTTAATGCAGTGGTAAGGAACTGTTCTTCGATTATGGCTTCGATATTTACTTGGGACACGGTGCCAATCAGTCGGTCTAGAGAACGACTGTTTTGGATCAGGACCAAGGTGGGCAGACTGCGGATATCGTATTTGACCGTCAATAGGGGATTTTCGTCTGCGTTGACTTTGCAGATTTTGATCCGGCTCTGGAATTTCTCGGCGACGGCTTCTAACGCCGGGATTATGGTTTGGCAGGGCAGGCACCACGGTGCCCAAAAGTCCAAGAGGACCGGTTCGGCAACGGCAAGTGTCGTTTTATAGGTATCGTCGGTGATATCGTTCATAGTTGACCTTGCGGGTGGGTTCAAATGTCGTATGTAGAATATGCAAGTTGCGTGCCAAGAATTTTCGCCTATTGAATGGTAGACTTCTATAGGGTGTTCAGGGTAAATAGGGGATTTGCCCGGCTCTGGCATGTTGCATGCAACATTGCGTCGCGATCATCTGTTGTAAAACGCAACGTGACTTAGCCTATAAAGCCTTCACGAGCGAGTGCGTCATAAGGGGGATGACGGAAAAATGTCATTGAGTATGGCTCCTAATGATCAAGCACTCGTTCCGGGGTTACGCGCTGGCGATAAATCTGGCTTTTGTCGAGTATTTTTAATAGAATCAGCCTATATACGGGCAGAGCGTTGGCGTGTTGCACAACGACGCCAACGCCGAAGATGTGGTTTAGGAAGTCTTTATAAACGTGCTGACCAACCTGGGCAATTGTAGAGAGGGTACCCGACACAATGTTTGGCTTTATCGGGTAGTCTATAAAGCCAGTATTGCGCAGTTTCGCAGCAAGAAAAGCGAACCCACTGCAGTGCCGATTGATGGCAATTTGATAATTGCGAGGGCATGTGGAAGATCTCGGAATGTATAAATGGGTGCTATCTCTGATGTTGTTTGTGGGCTGCGCGGATTCTACCCGGCCCAATGCAGCCATTCGCGATATCGATGTTCAAGAAGCCGCGAGCTTACTCAAGCAGGATACAACGGTTGTCGTGCTCGATATAAGGACGCCGCAAGAGTATCAGCAAGGTCATATCGCCGATGCTGAGAATATCGACTTTCGCAGCCCAGAGTTTAGGAAAAAGATAGAAGTATTAGGCCGGGATAAACCTTATCTCGTGCACTGCGCTTCAGGTGGGCGCAGCACGCGATCGCTATCGGTCTTTGAAGAATTGCAGTTTAAGCAGGTGTATCACTTGGAGGCGGGTATCAATGGGTGGCTCGCGGCTGGTCAACCAGTTAAACAATAGGTGCAGTCCCTATCTTTTAATCAAACCCCATTCTTTCATCTTGCGCCACAAGGTCGAGCGGTGCATGCCCAATCGTTCGGCGGCATCAGAGCGGTTCCATTGACATTCTTCAAGGACCTGTTGCACATATTCTTTGTCGGATGAGGGCCGCATTGAGGCTTGGCCATTGGGCGTGCCATCATCGCTTCGCAGATGGGTAGGTAAGCAGCTTGGCAATAACGTGCCACCACGACATTTGATAAAGGCGTGTTCAATCGCGTTTTCTAATTCGCGCACATTGCCCGGCCAATGGTAATCCATCAACAGCTCTAATCCTTCATGTCCAATGCCCTGGATATTGCGCCTGGTGCGGGTGTTGTATTTATCTATGAAATGATTGACCAGGAGCGGGATGTCTTCCTTGCGTTGTCGCAGCGCGGGTAATTCGAGCGGCATGACATTTAAGCGATAATAGAGATCTTCGCGGAATTGGCCGTCTTCGATGGCTTGCTGTAGATCCTGGTGGGTTGCGGCGATTACTCGCACATCCACTTTGATGGTTTCACTGCTGCCTACCCGTTCAATTTCACGCTCTTGCAATACGCGCAGCAACTTGACCTGAACGTTGGGAGAGAGGTCGCCAATTTCATCGAGAAAGAGCGTGCCGCCACTGGCTTCTTCGAAGCGTCCGATTTTGTCTCGTATCGCACCAGTAAAAGCGCCCTTAATATGCCCGAAGAGTTCGCTTTCGAGCAAGCCTTCGGAGAGCGCGGAGCAATTGACTTTGACGAAGGAGCTTTTGCACCGTTGACTAGCGCCGTGGATGGCGGTGGCGACTAATTCTTTACCCGTGCCGCTTTCGCCCAGAACTAGAACGGTGGCGTCGCTGTCCGATAAATCCTGCACGAGCTGGTAAAGGGCCTGCATGCGGTGGTTTTTGCCGACCAAGTTAAAGAAGTATTCCTGCTGTTGGAGTTCGCTGCGCAGGGCTTCTAGTTCGGTCACATCGCGCAGTATTGCGATTAGGCCTTTCTCGATATTTTCATCGTCCTTGAGCACGCGGGTCGACATTATCAGGTGGAGTTGGCGGTTGTTGCGGTTGTGTATCGAGACCCGGGATTCGTTCACTTCTTGCTGGCTATCCAAGATGGCGTTGAATCGATCGCGGTCTGCGGTCGGCGGTAATAGGGTAAGGCAGGATTCGCCGACCGCTTCTTCGCGCGAATACCCAAGCATAGCCTGGGCGGCTTGATTGAGATTACTGATGCGCAATTGCAGGTCAAAAGCAATGATACCATCGGCCACGGCGTTAAAGATGGCATCCATATTCTGGCGCTGCATCATACAGAGCTGGATCTGATTCTGGAGATCTTTGACGCAAGTGGGTTGGGTGTTTTCGTTTGGCATTGCGCGATCCTATAGGGCTGGGTACAGCAGATTTTTTTCGCACGGGGCGAGAGTCGTTAGAGTCCAGTCTCGCTACCGGGTGCTGCGAGATTATAGCCTGCGCCTTGCGGTGAGGGCGTTCAGCCTTCTTTGCGGACTCCCCGCAGAAAGATCCGCATGATCGTATCAGTCATCTCATCGGCGCTTATGTCGCCGTCGGAGTGGATCATCGCCGAGCGCACCATATCGCGTAGGATTACGGCTTCAAGGCGCGCGTTCCCGACGGCGAAGACGCCGTCGTCAGCGCCGTCGTTCAGGACACCCTCGATGGCTTCGAGCTGGCTTCGCCGTTCTTCGAGCCAGCGCTTGCGGTTTTCGCCCTTGCCGCCCTCGCTCTTACCGTCCTCTATCGACATCAACCGAAAGAAGAAGCGGTTCTGGTTGAAGAAGGAGACAATGTGGTGGACCATCCGCCGCAGTTTCTTTTCGGGATTTTCTTGTCCGTTGACCTTTTGTTGGAGTTTTTCGTTGAGCTGCGAAATACCCTCGAATACCACCGCGAAATACAGCTCTTCCTTGTCGGCGAAGTAGGTATAGATCGTTCCCTTGCCGACGCCGGCTTGCTGGGCGATATCGTCCATCAGCACTTCGTCGAAGCGCTTGGAGGAGAAGAGGCGGGCCGCCTCCGCTATCACTTGTTTCCTACGGTCTTTTTTAGCCATGATATGTGGATTTAATATAAGGACTACACTGCTAAGTCCGCCAAAACACTATTTCACGGGCGAGTTCGGTCTTGTGTGACTCGTGCATCACCCGTTTGCACCACAGCGAAAAATCGTCCAATAGCGAATAGAGCGTTGGAGCCAGCATCAGGGTCAGAATGGTAGAGGAGGCCAGACCGCTGACGACGACTAGGCCCACCGGCCCCCAGCGCCGGGCGAAACCCTCGGAGGTTCCGTAGATCATCGGTAGCACGATCGGCATCAGGTTGAGGATCGTGGTGAAAGCGGTCATCAGGATCGGCCGCAGGCGGTGTTGCCCGCCGGTGACGATCGCCTCACGCCTGGACAGGCCGGTCTCGCGCAGGTGATTTATGTGGGCGATGAGTACGATGCCGTTGTTGACGACGACACCGAAGAGGATCAGCAGGCCCAGTGCGCCATTATTATCGAAGGGCACGTCGAGCGCGTAGAGCCCCAATGCGACGCCGATCAGCGAAAAGGGAATCGACAGCATGATGGTGAAGGGGTGAATTAGCGATTCGAAGAGCGAAGCCATGATCAGGTAGATTAATAAGACCGCGAATATTGCCGTAAAGTTGTTGTCGTTGGCGTCCTGCTGTTCCCAGCGCGCGGCCCGGCCGAGGTCCCAGCTATAGCCGGGCGGCAGTTGCATGCCTTCCATAATTGCTTTAATCGGTCCCATCACCTTGCGCGCCGCGCCGCGGTTTTCGGTATTGGCGAAGACGGTGACGTTGAGCACACGGTTTTCGCGTTTGAGATCGCTGGGGCCGCGGCGGATGTTGAAGTCGGCCAGGGCCGCTAATTGTATCGAATTGCCGTCGCGGCCCTCGTAACTACTGTTCTTGAGCTGCTCGAGCGTGGCGCGGTCACCTTCGTTGAGCTGCATTACAATGTCTATTTCGCGGTCGTCGCTTTTGAAGCCGCTGGTGCGGCGGGTGCCCAACGCCGAGGAGATGCTTTGCGCGACTTCGCGTGGTGAGAGCCCATAGTTGAGGGCCTGGGCGCGGTTGACCTCGACGCGGATCTCCTCCTCGCCATCTTCCAGGCTGCTGTCGACGTCCTGCACGCCGGGTATTTTTTCCAGATTGGCTTTGACTTCCTCCATCAATACTGCCAAAACTTCCGGGTTGCGGCCGTGCAGTTGCACTTCGACACCGAGTTGGTTGCCGCTCCAACCGCGCGAGCGACCCATCTTGTAGGTGAAGCCGACCTTTTGCGGTAGCAGTTTCTTGATGGCATTACCCGCTTCCATCGACGAGAGCTTGCCCGCGTCGGCGTCGACGAGGTAGGCGCGGATACTGCCGCGTCGCTGGCGAAAATCGGTGGTGAGCGATTCGATATCGAGTTCGCCTTTTTTTGCCATCAGGACATCCTCGATCTTGTCGAATTGTTCGCGGATCTCGTCGAGGTTATAGCTGCGGTCGATGACCACCGACATATCGACGCGGCGCTCCGGGGTCCAGGGAGTGCCGCGTTGTTCGATCTGGTCGTAGAGATAATAGCCGGTGCCGGTCAGCGCGAAGGTCGCTACCAGTGTGACCCAACGGTGGTCGAGCGTCCAGTTGAGCAGCCGGCCGTAGGAGGAGCGCAATCCGTGGCGGGAGCAATACCAGGCGAAAGCTGCTATTACCAGCCCGCTGAGGCCGAAACCGGTCCAGGTGGACCAGGGCATTTCGACCAGCGAGGCGCGGATCAGCCCCGACCATTGCGTCCACCAGATCCCCAGGCCGTGCCAGCCCAAGTCGGCGACTTGCATATAGGTGATTGCGGCGACGGTCGTGACGACGAGCAGTTTGAGCCAGTTGTCGAAGCGCTCCAGCCCGTCGCGGAAGAGCCGGGAGGAAGCCAGGGGTATAAGCGACAGCGAGACGATCATTGAGACGACGACGGCCAGACAGATCGTTAGCCCGGCGTCCTTCATCCACGTCGCCGAACGGCTCTCCGAAAGAAAGAAGAAGGGTACGAAGACGCAAATGGTTGTCAACGCGGAGGCCAGGACCGCGATCCCCACTTCGCTGCTGCCGACCGCCGCGGCCTCGTCGGCGGGCAAGCCTTCTTCCTGGCGCCGGCGGAAGATGCTCTCCAATACCACCACCGCCGGATCGACCAGCATGCCCACTGCCAGCATCATGCCCATCATCGAGACCATGTTGAGAGTAATGGGCGAATCGAAGGCTTCGCGGGCAACATACATGCCGATAAAGACGCACAGCGCCGAAGTCGGTATGGCTAGGGCGATGACGATGGTCGAGCGGATATTGCGCAGGAAGACGAAGATGATGATCATCGCCAGGAATGCGCCCATCAGTGCCGAGTCGAGTAGGGTGCTTGCTTCCTTGAGCACGGATTCGGCGCGGTTGCGGACGATGGCGACATCGAGCTTGCCAGCGTAATCGGCTTCGATACTTGCCAACTCTGCGACGATTACATCGCCGACGTCTACGACGTTGGCCGTCGAGGCCTTGAAGATCTCCAATTGCAGTGCGTCGACGCCGTTGAGCCGTTCGTAGCGTTTCTTTTCGGGGAAGCCGTAGTTGATCTCACCGATATCGCTGAGACGGAATTGACCGCCCATCAACGGCATAGAGCTGATGTCCTCGGCCCGTTTGAATTCGCCGACGGCGCGGACCATATAGCGCTGGTCGCCATCCATAATCCGGCCCAGCGAAATGTTGGTGTTGTTTTGGTTTAACTGCCAACCCAGCGAGGGCAGCGAGATATTATGGGTCTGTAGGCGCTCCTGGTCCAACTCGACGATCAATTGTTTTTCTTCGAGGTCGTCGATGACCACGTTGGCCACGCCGTTGAGACGCAAAAGTCGCGGCTCAATGACCTTCTGGATCACGTCGAGTAGACGGTTGCCGTCGCCGTGCCAGGCGAGGTTTGCGTAGATGATGGGCCGCTGGTCGGATTGCCAGCGGCGTAGGGAGACGCGGTCGACGTTGGCAGGTAATAGTGCGCGTGCTTGGTCGACCTTCTCGCGCATTTCCATATTGGCCAGGTCCATATCGGTGCCGGCCTTGAAGTCGACGCGCACCTGGCCCGAGTTGCGGCTGGAACTGGCGCTGATGCGGTCGATATTGTTCAGCGTGCCCAGCGTCTGCTCCAGGGGGATGGTCACCAGCCGTTCGATTTCTTCCGGGGAAGCATTATTGTACTGGACTCTGGCAGTAATTCCCGAGGAGGAAATGCTTGGGTACTGTTCCATCGGCAGGCGGTCGAGTGCGACGACGCCGATGACGAGCGCGCAGAGGGAGACCATCGCGGTAGTTACGGGGCGCTTGAGCGAGAAGGTTGAAAGTGACATGGCAGCCTCCTATTCGCCGCGGTCCATTAAAGAATAGACCACGGGGATCAGTACCAGGGTCAGCAGAGTGGACACTAACAAGCCACCGATGACGGTGATCGCCATCGGCGCGCGGATCTCTGCGCCCTCGCCCAAGCCTAGTGCCATTGGCAGCAGACCGAGCACGGTGGTGGAGGTCGTCATCAGGATGGGCCGGAAGCGCAACTCGCCGGCTTTGAGCACCGCCGCCATCTTTTTCATGCCCTCGTCGCGGCGCAGGTGGTTAATGTAATCAATGAGCACGATGGCGTTGTTGACGACGATGCCGGCGAGCATGATCAGCCCAATTAGTACCACCACGCTGATCGTCGTGCCGGTCAGCAACAGGCCGCAGGCGCTGCCGATTAGCCCGAGCGGAATGGTGAACATAATGACCAGCGGATGCAAGAGCGACTCGAATTGCGAAGCCATTACCAAGTAGACTAGGAAGACGGCTAATATCAGGGCGAACTTCATGCTGTCGAAGGATCGCACCATCTCCTCGTTCTGGCCGCCGATCGAGACGGTGAAACCTTCGGGCAGCGGCAGGCCGGCGAGTGCGGTTTCGATCTCGGTGACCACTGTGCCCAAATCGCGTCCGTCGAGATTGGCCGAGATCACGGCGACGCGCTCCTGGTCGAGACGGCGGATTTCGGCTGGACCGTCGACCGCGCGGATCTCGGCGACCGATTCGAGCGCGACCGGTATCGGGTAGGAAGCGGGGCTGATGGTCATCTGTTTCAGGTCTTCGATGGTCTGGCGTTCCTCGTCGAGGGCGCGGACCCGGATATCGACCTTGCGGTCGCGCCGCGCCAATTCCGTCGCTACGTCGCCTTGTAGCTTGTTGCGCAATAACTCGCCGATATTCTGCACCGTGGTGCCCAATTCAGCGATGCGCATTCGGTTAAAATAGATCTGGATCTCGGGTTGGCCGCCGGCGGTACTCGAGCGGATATCGGCCAAACCGGGGATGGCGCGCATGCGGTCAATAGCCTGTTCGGCCAGCAAGTCGAGAGTCTGTAGGCTATAACCGCTGATTTCGACTTCGATCGGGGTGCGGAAAGAAAAATAAGAGGGATGCGAAAATTTGAACTTCAGGTCGGGGATCTGTTCGAGTTGGCCGCGCACAGTCTTGATGATCGCGGCTTCGTCCGCGAAGCCCGGCGTCAAACGCACGTGCAGTTGCGCGGTGTGCTCTTTTTTGTCGGAGGCAGTTCCGCCGGTCTGGCCACTGCTGCCTATGAGGGCGAAGACCGAGGCGATGCCTGCGAGCGGGCGGATCTGTCCGTCGATGGCGGCGACATGTAAGGCGGTCCGTTCGAGCGGGGTGCCCGCGCGCCATTCTAGATCGACGAGAAATTCCCCCTGGCTCATCTCTGGAATCAGTTCTATGCCCAAATCGCGAGTTTGGTCGAGGATCCCCGCGCCGATGCCGATGCAGACGGCGATCACCAGCAGGCGTCGGCGCAACGCCCAACTGAGGAAGCGCGGGTAGAATTTGTTCAGCGAGTCGAAGATGGCGTCGAAGACCCAGTAGAGCGGGAAGAGCAGAGTGGAGAAAATGCGGCCGATGCCGTTGGATATGGCACGGAAGAAACGCACCAACAGCGCCGGCCCCTTGACACCGCGGCTGGGTCCTGCCTCGCTTTTTTCGTCGGTCAGACCTGCGAAACTCAAAGACGAGAGCATGGGGATCAGCATCAGCGCGACCACCAGGGAGGCGACCAACGAGTAGGTGACGGTCAGCGCCTGGTCGCGGAAGAGTTGGCCGGCGACGCCTTCGACGAAGACGATGGGCAGAAAGACGCAAATAGTGGTGGTCGTCGCGGCGATGACCGCCTGCCCGACTTCGCTGGCGCCGCGCATGGCGGCCTCTAGCGTTTTGTAGCCCTGGTCGCGGTAGCGTTGGATGCTTTCGAGCACGACGATTGAGTTGTCGACGAGCATGCCGACGCCCAAGGCCAGGCCGCCCAGCGACATGATATTGAGGCTGATATCGGAGGCGAACATCAAAAAGAAGGTCGCGATCACCGAGAGCGGGATAGACAGGCCGATGATGGTCGTGCTTTTGAGGTCGCGCAAAAAGAGGAAGAGGATGATAACGGCGAGTATGCCGCCGATGATGGCTGTGTCGAGGACCTCGTCGACGGCCTGTTGGATAAAGGTCGCCTGGTTGAAGACGACTTCCATGCCGCTGTCCTGGAGTAGTGAGGCGTTCTCTTCAAGGAAGCCGTCGAGGCGTTTCTGGATGGCTTTACTTACCTGGACAGTGTTGGCATCGCCTTCTTTATAGACGGCGACTTCGACGCCCTCGCGGCCATTAATTCTGGTGACTAGGTCACGCTCGTGATGGCCGCGGAAAATGCGGCTGACATCCTTGAGTTTTATCGGGGCGCGGTCGATCTGGCCGATGATGATCTCGCCGATGTCGTCGATGCTCTTGAATTCGTTGAGTGTACGGACTAAGAACTCGGCCTCGCCGTCCTTGAGTACGCCACCGGTCAGGTTGACGTTTTCGGCGTTGAGCCGGTTGGTGATCTGGCTGATGGGAATGCCGAGGTGGGCCAGTCGTTGCGTCTCGACTTCGACCTGGATCTCCTCCTCTAAGCCGCCGTTGATGCGCACCGCCGCCACGCCTTCGAGGCTTTCGAGGTCGGGGCGCAGGCGTTCCTCGGCGACCCGACGCATCTCCATTAGGCTCAGACGGCCGTAAAAAGCCAGACGCATGATTGGATCGAGCGAAGGGTCAAAGCGTAACAAGATCGGTTTGCCGGCGTCGCGCGGCAGGTTGGAAAGGTCGAGCTTTTCGCGGATGTCGAGCGAGGCGAAGTCCATATTAGTGCCCCAGCCGAATTCGACGACCACGTCCGATACGCCGGGTCTGGAGATTGACGAGACCCGGTTAACATTGCTGACCACGCCGACCAAACCCTCGACCGGTTCGGAGATCAAGCGCTCGATCTCCAAGGGGGCCACACCCTCGTATTCGGTGCGGACCGTAATCGTTGGATAGGTGATATCGGGCAGTAGGTTGACCGATAGGCGCGAGAAACCCACGCCGCCGAAGGCGACGATGGCTACCATCAACATCGCCACCGTGACTCGGCGGCGAGTGGAAAATTCTACTAATTTCAACTGCCGCCGCCCTGGTTGCGCGTGGTCTGCCGCATGCTGTCAGGGTGTGCGGCCTGGCCGGTTGCTGAGCTATCGGATTTAGCGCTACTTCGACCGGATACGGCTTGATCGCCGGAACGCTGTTTTGCACCGCCGCTTCCATCGCCTGCCCAAGCGCCTTTGCCGTCTGACGGTCCTCCTTCTTCACTTGTGGCCAAAGCCGTGCCGGCCAAACGCACGGCCGCTCCGTCCTTGAGACCTTCATGGCCGATCGTGACTACGATGTCGCCTTCTTTGAGCCCGGAGATTATTTCGACCTGGCTGCCTTCGATGAAACCCAATTCAATGGACGCGCGACGGACTTTGCCTTCTTCAATAATGAAAACGTCATCCTCATCGGTTTCGAGGATTAGGGCTTTCTTGGGAACGACCAGGGTGTTAGGCCTGCGTTCGGTAATAATACGGACCGTGGCGAACATGCCCGGCTTGAGCAGGCCGTTAGCGTCGACTTCAAGCGTGACTTTGACGGTGCCCGACTCGGGATCGATCTCGGGGCTGATCATGCGGATCTGGCCGGTAAAATTATGTTCTGGTAGCGCCTCGACGGCGATGGTGGCTTCCTGGCCTGGGTGCAGTTGGTACATTCGCCGCTCAGGCACGAAAATCCGCACCAATAACGGATCGAGGTCGGCGATGACAAAGACTTCCTGGTTACCGCGCACCAGATCGCCGATTTCGACTAGGCGTTGGGTGATGACGCCGGAGATGGGCGCGGTCAGATCGGTGTAGGTCAGATTGAGTTCGGCCTCTTCCAGACCCAGGGCCGCGTTGGCGAAACGCAAACGCGTGGATTCGTATTCGGTCTGGCTGACCATACGCTGGTCGTGCAGGACCTCGATGCGCTGGTAGTTGGCCTTTGCCTCTTCGAAGGCGGCTTGCATCTGTTTTAGTCGCAGGCTCAACTCTTCTTTGTTGAGCCGGACCAGGGCTTGCCCCTGACGGACCTTATTACCTTCTTCGCCAGTCAGCGCTTCGACTAGTCCCGTAGTGCGAGCTAGAACGCTGACTTTGCGCTCGGCTTCGAGGCGGGCGTAGGTTTCGACATAGGCGCTCATATCGGCGCGGGAGACCGTGTCGCCCTTGACCGGAATCGCCGCGGCTTTGCGCCCGCCCGGACCACCGCGTCCTCCGCGGGCACCGGCTTGTGGTTTGGCTTCTTCTTCTTCGCCGCAACCGAAGGCTAAGACGAGTCCGATGAGAAGAGCAATACGCGTTATGTGTTTGAGATTCATAGTGCTGGGTATCTAGACACCGACACGGGCATCTTGCAAGCGTCGGCGTCGCCGAGCGTAGGGGGTTTCGATTCCATAGTGGCGGCAGAGGCGAGCGAAATAGCGCAATGAGATGCCCAAGGCCGCACTAGCGTCCTTATTTTGATGGTAAATCCGTGCAACGCGTTCGATTTCCTGAGAGCTTACTTTGTCCATTGGGTCCCCTCTCTCCATAGGTACAGGTGAGTTGTTAGAGGGTATTACCAAGGTCATTCGACGCGGGTATGCCCCTGGTGATAGCATATAGACAAACGCGGTCTATATGCTGCTTTGTTAAAAAACTGACTGGTCAGTCATTTTTGAAGTAAACCAAGCGTTGTCCATTTGTCAATGGAACTGACTGGTCAGTTCTGTAATTGGGTAAAAAAATGTCTACGCACGAAAAGGGCCCCCGGGACGGTAGCCAAATACGTCCGGGAGCTTACTTATAATAAAGGAAGAGACCCCTGCGATTATAAATGAAGTCACCTCGACCAATTATGCATGGGCGACGATCTAGTCGAAACCTCATAGGTGCAGTGCAATCAATTATTTATACAAAAAACCAATCGTCATCTCGACGATCTGGTCGAAATCGAACTGTTGTATCAGAATGCTATCTATTGGGTTTTCATTAGTTGTAACTTATTATTTTACATTACTTTAATGTTGTTGTGGGAATTTCCTGTACTGCTTGGTACGGCGCTTGCTAAATCAGGAGATAGAGGACGATAGATACTCTTGATTAATATTTAATAGGAGGTTTGTTGTGAAGCGCATACTTATTGGCGGTTTGACTATGGGAGCGATGCTTAGTTTTAGTTCGATGCTTGACGCGCAGCAAGCACCAGAAGGGCGGGGGCAAAGAGCGGCATTTATCGATGATAATGCCGATGGCCTCGCCGATGGGATGGCCCGGATGCACCGCCGGGGAGGTCGAATGGCTGGCGAGGTTCGCGAGAGTGTGTTGACAGCGGAGCAACAGAGCACGCTCGCAGTGCTCGTCGGCGAATTAAAAGAGGGTGCGGCGACACAAGAAGAGATTCATGCAGCGGTCGAAGATCAGTTTGCCAGTTGGGGTATTGAACAGCCTGAGAAGCTGGAAGGTATCGCCCGGGGTGGTAGGGGTGAACGAGTGAACCCGCTGACTAAGCAACAACAGGCGACGATTAGTGCGTTGGTCGGCGAGTTAAAAGCTGGTGAGGCGACGCAGGAGGAGATCCATGCGGCGATTGAAGGTCAGTTTGCCAATTGGGGCATTGAACTGCCGGAGAAGCCCGCAGGCATCGCCCGGGGCGGTCAGGGTGAGAGGATTAGCCCGCTGACCGAAGAACAGCGCGCGACGGTCGATGCGCTGGTTAGTGACTTGAGGGCTAATAATGCGACGCCGGAAGAAGTTCGTGCGGCCGTCGAGGGCCAGTTGTCGGACCTGGGTGTTAAACTGCCGGAGCGCCCTGAAGGTAAGGGCGAGCACGCTCGCTTGGGCAAAGGCCAATATAGGGAATCTCGACAAGGCGTGGGCGAGTCGCAGGTGCGTCGCGGCATGGCGAGCAGGATGGACAGCAACAGCATTGAGACGATGATGTTGCAGACGCAAGGACGTGGTGCCCGGTAATAAATCGGTTGCTTGAAATAAAGACAAACCGCGTTATGGCCTTGGTGTCATAACGCGGTTTTTGTATTTGCTCCTAGCTGTGGACTTTTGCAAAACGACGGGAGTAAAGTGATTTTTTAAAAAGATAGGAATGGTTGTAGGCGATGGTGTGTCTAATGGGGCGTATGTAATAACTACCGCGCATCGAATGACCTTTGTGGTAGAATCTAACAACTCACCTGTATCTATCTATGAAGAGGGGACCCAATGGACAAAGTAAGCTCTCAGGAAATCGAACGCGTTGCACGGATTTATAAGCAAAATAAGGACGCTAGTGCGGCCCTGGGCATCTCATTGCGCTATTTCGCTCGCCTCTGTCGCCACTACGGAATCGAAACCCCCTATGCTCGGCGACACCGAAATTATATGATCACCCAACAAAACTCTTACAGATAATGAAAACGCTTTGGCATAGTATTTTAAATGCGTGAAGAAAGTAATAGGTCAGGCGCGGGCTGGTGCTTGCCCCGCGATGATAATTCATCCAAGTTTCACAACGGTAGTCTCATTTTAATTTTAGCAAGGAGAGTCGCAATGATACGCATGCGTAATATAGCCCTCGGGGCCGTGGCATTGGCTTTATTTAGCGTATTGCCGATCGAAGCTCAGCCGGGTGGCGGCAGTGGCGGTCGAGGTGGTTTTGGCCGTGGCGGTATGTCGCCGGATCAGGTTTTTGGCTTGTTGGCCTTTGACGATAAGTTCAATGTCACAGGCAAGCAATTACTGGAACTGAGGGATAGCCTTAGGCCACTTTCAATAGAACAGCGGGAGGCGATGGCGGGAATGTTTAGTGGCGACGTTGATTTTCAGGCAGTACGCGAGACGATGCGCGAGATGCAGATGGAGATGCGTGCTAAGCTAATGGGCGCACTAAAAGAGACGCTCGACGAAGAGCAACTCGAGACATTGAAAGAGCATATGAAGGAACAGCAGGAGCGTCGGCGGAACTTCGGCGGTGGTCGCGGGCCTCGTAGTGGCGGTGGTCGCGGTAGTGGCGATGGTGGCGGATTCTAAGTTAGGCTATATATTCGGCGGGCTCCGGGTGTTTTTCTCCCGTCCGGAGTCCGTACTCAATTGGAACGAGCATCGTGCAAATACGCATTGAAAACTTGAGCAAGACCTATGGTCGCGGATCCGTGCCGGCGCTCTCTGATCTAAATCTGAATATCCGTCATGGCACATTTGGTTTGTTGGGCCCCAATGGTGCGGGCAAGACCACACTGATAAAAATCCTCTCGACCCAGATGGAGCCGAGTGCGGGCAAGGTGGAAATCGATGGTTGGGACCTGCGCCGGGATCGGGCTGAGGTGCGACGGCGGCTCGGTTATTTGCCGCAGCATTTTGGCGCTTATCCGCAGCTTTCAGCCTTTGAGTTTCTCGATTATATGGGGCGACTCGGTGGTTTGCATGACAAGCGGGTGCGCCGGGAACGGGTGGAACAAGTCTTGCACGATGTGGCGCTCTATGAGGCGCGCGATCGCAAAGCGGGCACTTTCTCGGGCGGGATGCGGCGGCGACTCGGGATTGCGCAGGCGATTATTGCCGATCCGGAGTTTATTATTGTTGACGAACCGACCGTCGGGTTGGATCCCGAGGAGCGGATTCGCTTCCGTGGGATTTTGAGCCGGCTGAGCGCCAAGCGCACCATTATTATTTCTACCCATATCGTCGGTGATATTTCGAGCACTTGCGAGGATCTGGCCGTTTTGCGGCAGGGGCAATTGCTCTTCCACGGTGCACCGGAGGATTTTATTGCCAAGGCTGAAGGTAAGACTTGGCTTTTGCAGACCGATGATGATGCCTTCGAGACCATTGCCAACCGTTTCAACGTGACGAATATCAACGCCGACGGAGTCGGCATGGAGTTGCGGATTGTTGGCGACGAGGCGCCACCGTCCGGCGCCGAGGCGGCACCGCCCAATCTCGAAGACGCTTATATCTATTTTATGGGCGCACACAGCGCGATCTTACAGGCAGGCGTCTGACGCCGATGCGCACGGTACACAATATACTGGGCGTTGCACGCTACGAGCGCATGTTGCTCTTGCGGACC
>JACLAC010006854.1_pt1 | contig 21196 bp, 17 predicted proteins | sample 8027881 | NCBI WGS metagenome assembly JACLAC01 (sample SAMN15725517, study PRJNA655200) | protist metagenome | isolation source: fluorescence activated cell sorting (FACS) single amplified genomes of... | place: Spain: Blaines Bay Microbial Observatory, Mediterranean Sea | collected 2016-01-19 | reverse complement strand
CTAGAACTGAACTAAAAAATAAGAATTCTTTTCAGCATGTTTTAGCCGCATTAAAATATGAGGAAAAGCGCCAAGCAAGACTTCTTGACGAAGGAGAAACTGTATCTCAAACGACTTTACTCTATGACGTCAATAGTGGTCGCACTTCACCAATGAGAAGTAAAGAAGAATCCCACGATTATCGATATTTTCCAGAACCAGATTTAGTACCATTCGAGATAGATAACGAGGAAGTTAAACAGATCAAAGCAGATTTGCCAGAATTACCCAATTCAGTTCGTCAGAGATTTACTGAAGAATATGATTTGCCAACCTATGATGCGCATTTTCTGAGTAGCAGTCGATATTTAGCCAGCTATTTTGAATCTGCGGCAAAATCCAGTCGGGATCCAAAGGGATGCAGTAACTGGATCATGGGAGATTTATCAGGACTTCTAAATAACGCTGGCCAGTCCATTGAAGATTGCCTGATAACCTCAGAGCACATCAGCCAATTAGTTGTGTTAATTAATGAAGGGTCAATAAATGGGAAGATTGGAAAAACAGTAATTGCTGATTGTTTCGAAAGCGGTAAAATGCCGAAGCAAATTATCGAAGAGAAAATGTTAGCTCAAATTTCTGACTCAGGCGAGTTGGCAGACATTATAGCCCAAGTAATTGCACAAAATCCAAAGTCAGTAGAAGACATTCAGGAAGGTAAGACAAAAGCGATTGGATTCTTGGTAGGTCAAGTAATGAAGGAAACAAAAGGAAAGGCAAACCCACAATTAGTGAATCAAATCTTAAGAGAGCAGTTGGGAGTCTGAATATTTCTTCTATTTCTTGGCTTCGGTTATATCTCTTAAAAACTCAATAATATTGGCCAAATCTTGATCAGATAATTTACCTGTTCCTAATGCTGGCATAAGGTAACCTCCTTGGCGAGTATAAGAAGCAATCTTGTGTAATCGAGCTTCTAAGTTAGACGGAGGTCGCGAACGAACCAATTGCGTACCGATACCACGTTTCTTGGGCCCAGAATGACAACCTGCACAGGATTTACCATATAATTTCCATCCCTTATCAGCATCCCCGTCTAGTTTTAGGATTTTATCTGCCGCAGCTTGGGCTTCAGTACGACTTAGTGGGTTGTAAGAGACTTGCTCGGTCTCACCCACTTGAGCCTTGCTAGTAACGTAATCAAAATAAGCCATTAATGCTTCGGCTTTTTGCTCAGGAATCGCAATAGGGTTTACTTTCTTCGCTGGAATACCTTGCAGAAATCTTTGGTAACAAACCCCTGCGCCTCCAGCAGACCGAAGAAGCTGATTCGGCTGGATCTCCTTCCACTGTGATTTTTGGCGCCTAGTAACGCCAACTATGCTGCTTCCTGAACGGATTAGCCCATCACTATATTCGCTCTCGTTGAAATCTGCGTGGCAAGTAGTACACGAAAAACCAGTCGCTTTTTTAGGGTCAACAGAGCCCCCAAAAGAAGGATCATAAAAAAGCTGTCTACCCAACTTAGCTAATTCCGGTATTTCCTCGGCCAAACTTAATCCTGCAAACGAGAAAAAAATCACCTGTAAAAGAAGTTGGAAACGAAAAAACATTCGGAATAGAAGCATACCAGCACCAAGGCTTTATCAAATAGTCTATTGAGGTAAACACCGAATCAACTTAGAATTGATCCGCACTTGTTACCATGTTAATCTTACCCGCTAAGTGTAAGATTAATCCATTTAAAATCCAGTTTACAGTTTAATTTGGCGATGGTTTAATAACTTTCAAACGACACGAAAAATCAGCCAAACGATCACAAAAGATCTGCAGTATCAGGCCAGGTTCCCAGCACTGGCCAATGTGAATTTCTTTTGTAATACAGGCTCAAAATTTCTAGGTCTAGATCCCCTATTTGATTTAAGGATAGTCCTCTCAATTGGCTTGGTTGGACTATGGTAGCCAAATCGTAATTGCTGTATAGAAGTAAATGAACATATAAATATGATTCAAGCCAGATAGAAAATAGCTGTAGCAGCCAGCTAGAATATGGCAGTAGATGTAATTGTCGAAGAAACATACCATGCTACTAGTAGAACTATTTATGTACAATTGGCTTTAAAAAATGCCAAACACATTGTGGTGCTTACGAATCAAGTGGATATAGTGGCACAGAAAATTTTAAGACGAATAACGACGCTGAAATTTTGCATTTATACGGATAGATAATAGTTGCTAAATCTTTCATTTGAAAGGAATCACTGGCTGAAGTTTTCAGGTGAGGGCAGAATCATTATTAGATTTAAAAATTTGGGCATACAAACTTATTTATTGGTCCTGATAAAAAACAAATACTGTTCTTAAGAGATCGGGTGTTACTTCTAGCAATTGAGCGATTGCCTAACTATTTCAACTAATTAAAAAGCTAGAAATAATGTCAGCCACTGACTTTTCATTTCGGTATAACAACTGCGGCTTCAATTGCTTGCAATTCCACATGTTGTCCTACCTGAAAAGGGCAATCGTAGGGAGTTTGAACAAAACAATGATACTCCTCAAACTCAACCTGATAAGTTATGTCATGGCCTTTAAAATCTCGTTTACAAATTGTTCCCACGTATCCACCGTTAGGTTTTTTCATTACAAAGTGTTCGGGACGAATTGAGACATGAACAGGCCCAAAGCTTTCAGCTGTTATTTGTAAATAACCGAATTTGGTTTTTACTTGGCAACCATTAGCAATCCCATCAATGACATTCGATTTACCCAGAAAGTTTGAGACAAAATAGGTTTTGGGACTACGGTATATTGGCTCAGGAGGACCGATTTGTTCAATTCTACCTTCGGACATTACTGCGAGTTGATCTGAAAACGACAAAGCTTCTTCTTGGTCGTGCGTCACGAGAATCGCTGACATATTAACAGACCTAAGCAGTTGATGAACTTCTAATCTTGTCGACTCACGTAATTCGGCATCTAAGCTCGAAAATGGCTCATCAAGCAAAATCAGTTTCGGATTAGGTGCAATAGAACGTACCAATGCTACTCGCTGTTGTTCTCCACCAGACAAATCGTGGGTTCTTCGATGCCGCATGTCTGATAACTGAACCATTTCCAGTAAATCTTCAGCCTTTTTGATTCGTTTAGTTTTAGGTAAATTCTTCAAGCCAAAAGCCACGTTTTCAATTACGGTCAGGTGTGGGAACAGAGCGTAGTCCTGAAATACAAAACCAATATTTCTCTTTTCCGGTGGTACTACATGTTTTTTTTCGGACAAGCAATTCCCCATTAGATCAATTCTACCGCTATCTGCTTGTTCAAGCCCTGCAATGAGTCGCAAAATAGTTGTTTTCCCGCAACCACTAGGTCCAACTAGAGCGAAGATCTCTTCTTCTCCTACGGAAAAACTAACCGAACTGACTACTTGCCTGTTGTCAAAACTTTTTGTCAAATTTTGGATTGTGAGCATGTCAATCGGATTCTACCTCTTTGAAAAAAACAACGGCCACAAAGAATAAAGAGACTATGACAAGTGCCATGGCATATGGGGCAGCTTCAACAAACATTGCCTCCTCCGCATGAGACCAAAGTCGAAGAGCGAGTGTGTCGAAGCCGATTGGAGACAGCATAATAGTGATTGGCAACTCTTTCATTACAGCTAAAAAGATGAAAGAAAAACTGACTATCATGCTATTTCGGAGAAGTGGAAAAGTAGTGTGCCAAAAAGCGGAAAAAGGTGATAGACCTAAGGAACGAGCAGCTTCTTCCAAATGAATTGGAATCTGTAAAATAGCTGACCTAATTGGACCAATAGATTCTGCTAGGAAGTGTAACACATAGGCCAAAATCAACAAACAAAAAGTTTGGTAAATAATAGGCAAGCCATATAAAGATAAGAAAATCCAAGCCAATCCGAACGCCAAGGGTGGCATCGCATAACCGATATAACTCAAACGTTCAAATGTACGAAAAAAAATAGATGGATAACGAATACTAGTATAAGTAAACAGGAGAGCCAGTATAGTCGATAAAATAGCGGTTAAGACTGATACTGATGCTGATTGCAGAATGACCTCCACCAAAGACATGAAACCCAAAGCTGAAAAGCCTCGACCAGACCAAAACAGAACAATAAATGTTGGGATAACAACACTTAGAAAAAGTATACCGATCAAAAACGAGTAAGCCAACCATTTCCATTTACCTAGCTGCGTTAATCTGGGCGGTCGACTTTGGGTCTTCCCTGTTTGATGGTAATACTTGTATTTAATGAAGTTAAACTCCAAAACTAGCAATAATACAGTTAATGCAATCACGATCAAAGCGAGCCAAGCCGCATACGTACGATCGAACGCGGCCATATATTGTGAAAAAATAGCATAACTAAAAGTTTCGTATCTCATCAGGGAAACCACACCAAAATCTCCAATCACATGTAAAAACACTAACAATCCACCTGAGAAAAAGGCTGGTATCAGCTGGGGCAGTGTAACATGCCACGTTGCAGACCACTGGGAATAGCCTAAACTACGAGCCGAGTCAAGCAGTGTCGGGTTTAGTCCTAACATAGCTGACCTGAGATTCAAGAACAGGTATGGGAAGGTATAAAAAGTTAATGCGATTAGGGAACCAGAAAAACCATTCAAACTTGGAAGGTCAATTCCCAAAGTCTGTTGCCCTTGAAAACCCGTTAAACTCAGTAAAGCATAGGCAGTGACATAAGCAGGAACTGCCAAAGGCAGTACACCTGCTAAAGTAAAAACAGTCTTGAATTTTAGATCGGAACTGCTGGTCAACCATGCCATTGGGGTTGCAATCAAAGTGCTACAAAGCAACACAGCCATGGCCAAAATTAGGGTGTTCGTCAGAAGATCGAAATTACGTTGTCTAAATAGCAATCCTATAATTTCTGAAGGTCTAACGCTAAAAGCCTTTATCAACAAATATCCGAGTGGTAGTAGTATAACCATCCCTACAAATAGGATAGGTAAAGCTAGATACCAAGGTGGTTTCTTCAACTATAGTAGTCCAACCTTTTGTAATAGTTTAAGTGTACCTTCTGTATCATTGAGTTGACTTAAATCAATTGCTGGAGACTCCTTAATCAATTGCTCTAAAGATAATAGCTGTTGATTTGGTATGATCTGGTCAGTGACAGCATATTCAAAAACTTGGCTAGAGAAATATTGTTGGGCTTTTGGGGATAACAAGTAATGAATCAATTTTTTGGCTAATTTAGCTTGACGACTACTCTTCAGTATGCCGATTCCTGCAACATTAACGAGATTGCCGACATCTTGAGATTGAAAAAATTGTTGATTTACCGGAAAATTAGAATTTGCCTTCTTAAAACGAAGCAAATAATAATGATTTGGTAGACCCACATGGATATCTCCAGCAGCAAGAGCTTGGATGATTGGAGTATTTTTTGGATAGCTTTTAGTTCCATTATTCTTCATAGCAAGTAACCAATTTTCAGTTTTTTCCTCGCCAAACAAGACTCTCATTGCTGTAATAAAGGATTGAAAAGAAGCGTTCCTGGGGGCCCAGCCAACCCTACTGTTCCATTTTGGATCCGTCAAATCGAAGATACTAGTTGGTAAATCTTCTACCTTCACGTGTTTTGTAGAATAGGCGATGACCCTTGCACGACCGCTAGTGGCCACCCAATCTTGGTTTTCTGCAGCCTGAAACTTTGATGGTACAACAGACAAGATATCTGACTCTAACTGAGAGAATAACCCATTTTTGCTAATTGCTCCTAGAGCACCACCATCCTGAGCCCAAAAAACATCAGCTGGAGATTTCTCCCCCTCCTCCATTAAAGTCAAAGCTAATTGGGCTGTATTTCCATATTTGACCTGAACCTCAATACCGTTTTCTTTTTCAAATTGTTTGATAATTGGATCAACTAAACTTTTACTTCGTCCAGAATAAACAATTAGTTCTTCTTTTGCTTGAACAACAGAGAAAATGCTACAAATCAAGACGAGAGACAGACCAACCCAAAAATTATATTTCAATTTTAATCCTTTTCTAGTACGGTTTTACTTCTTTTTCAGATTGAGACTGAGGCTCAGTTTCAATCTAAAGTGCCAGTCACAATTCTATCAACAATTAAATTTCACTGTCAAGTGCAAAGCCAATAGTCCAGTATTAACTAATGAGTTAATCAATCCGATAATTGATTAACAACTGTACGACCTTTTTTGAATAAGTCATGAAGATGCAGGTATTGAAATAGTGCGTTACGACCGGTTAGATGCATGTTGTTAAATTGCTTACAGTAATCAACTAATCGAGCTACCTTATCCTCAACATCGAGAGTCAAAACCGGATAAGCAAATGGCAATTTATACGTTTTCTGTTTTTGTATTTCGCCCGATCTAATTGAAAAAACCTTTTGAAACATTTGCCAAATCTGATTTTGTAATTTTGCTTCTGTTTGGTGCCAAAGAGAATCATTTTGATTACAAGGTAACTCTAGAACGATAGCCGTTTGTGTTTTCGGTGCCATTTGTTGACTGCGGTTCTTGGGTTCATATAATCGAGTAAATGGTAATTGTGGATCAGGAAAATAGATCGAAGCATTCTGACTGATGCTCTCACGATTTATACAATAAGCCAAAAGAATTAGGTGTCGAAACTGAATTGATTTAGCAATGTCAATCAACTCGGGTGGGGGAGCAGGCTCAAGGATCTGTAAAGTCAAGGTTAGTGGTAACGTGTTAATAATTTGGTGCACAGGTATTCTCTGGCTATTGTTTATAACAATGCTCTCAATTTTTCTTTTCCGATGTTGAATTTTCGTAACTCGACAGTTCGTTTCAATATGTCTCAAGCTGACAAATTCTGTAAGCTTATCGACAATCATACCGAAGCCGTACCTTGGGTATAAAAACTTTCCATCTATATGTTTTGTCGATTTTTCAGGCCCCAAAAATGACTCTCGAATAAAAGTTTTAAGATCTAGACCTTTCAAGCGACCACCGGCGACGCCTGTAGACAGAAAGTCAGCGTTTGCCCCCCACAACTTTTGGGTGTAGTTCAGCAAAAATAATTTCGATAAAGTTGGACCGTATTGATTTTGAGCGAAATCTGCGAAGTTTTTTGCTGCTTGTGGTTGAGGCTGCAGAGATAAACTTTCAAGTATCACTTTAAACAATATTTTTTTGTCTAAATGCTTGACTAAATCAGCTAGATTTAGTGGAAAGTTAACAAATGAATTCTGATAAAAAATTTGGCTAGGGGCATAGACATCGATTAAATCATCACCTAACAGGTTCTTGATAATTTGAGTTGTATCAGCATCTTTATCGTGGAAACGATGAGCCCCAGTATCAAATAGACAATCTCCTAACTTCAGAGTCCGGCAATTTCCACCCAAGTTACTACTGCCCTCAATCAACTTAAAATTTAACCCCTTACTCTTAGCAAAATATGCAGCCGCCAGCCCCGCAGGACCACCCCCCAAAATATGGACTTGGTTTGGTAACTGTTTAATCATTTTCATAGACATAGATCAGATGTGCCAGTATAGCATAAGCAGCAAGGCCAATAGCTTACAACAAGATTCTTAGTCACAAATTTAACTAAATCCGAAACATTTGGCCATAAATTCAACCGAAATCGAAACATAAAAGCTACTTTCTTTGGAAAAGGCTAACACCGATTGATACAATCTGGTAGGTAAGTCGAAAAGAACACTCAATTTTAGGAGCCACAATTAGTTATGGAAAAAGGTCAGATCGAGCGTCGGAAGTTCATTAATCAGACATCACAAATGGCGGTTTGTAGTCTGGTACTGTCGTCAAGCCTAGGTTGTGGAAGTGTGGATGAAGAGCCTATTCGGATTACCACAGACCAAGTCGAACCTGTCACTTCTAATGAGACAAGTTCACCAAAACCTACTGAACCACCAGGCAATCAGTTGGAGCCAGAATTAGAACCAGAGCCAGAATTGTCTGTAAAAATTGGGGCCGATTTGCAAAAAGTTGGAGGAAGTCAAACTGTTAAAGACCCAGCTGTACTTGATAAGTTAAAGATTAGAGAACCAAAAGATCTCATTTTGCTTGTTCGGAAAGACGAAGGCACTATAACAGCGACCAACCTACTTTGTACCCACAGAGGGTGTGTTGTTGCTTACAATGAGAAACAAAAATCTTTGGACTGCCCATGCCATGGTGGCAGATTTAATTTAGATGGATCAGTAAAAATCGGTCCACCTAAAGTTCCACTCAAGACTGTTGTTACAGAAATAAAAGATGATCGTGTCATTTTTTTAGGTGAAGCCAAAAGATAAAAAAGTATTGTACCAAATCGTAATCTATGACTCGAATGGTCACCTAGGTTTTCGTTAGTCTTGCAAATTGCTAATCCGTTATATTAAGCCAGAAGAAAGCCTCAGGCGGCGACCTTAACTAAATAACTAGTTCTGGCGGAGCCAGCCCCATCAGTGTCCTTGCGCAGGCCGCAGTTATAGCAGAAAGACACTCCTAGCTCTAAAAATTATTCTCATAAGGCCATATGTGGTAGAAGGAGATTGAAGATCAAACCGACAAACCATATTTGAATATATTGGCATAACAAAATACCAGCCGACCCCCTATTCGAAAACTGGGTCGCGATACAATTCGTGCAGTCAGTTATAACGGTAATAGCACCCAATGCTAGTTTTATAATTGGTAGATTTAACATCAAACAATCAATATTGCGGCTGTCACTTCTGCAATTGGAGTAATGCGACTGGACTGCATTCAGGGATAATTAGTTGATTTTCTCAAAGTCCTTGTCATCACTCAGCACATCGATTCGTTCAAATCAGCAATGGAAACCTTTTTTGATATCTGGTGCCAAATTTGAGCCATTCCTACTTCAAACCCCTCCTTGTTTCTGTATTGATTCATTTGCTCATATTCCTTCTAACAACAATAGTTTATAAACCCAAGAAGTTCCCTATCATAGTAGATGGAATTTTGGCGGACATAGTCGTTCAAAGCAATAAAAATAAAAGACCGTCATTAGTACATCGATCTATCTTACTACCTGTAGAATTACCTAATGCTTCGTATATGAACAATCCAACTCGTAAGCAGTTAGGCCTCCACCCGGCTAAATCGGTCAATGAGATTTCCTCAGTTTTACCAAAACATATTGTCAGTGATAGCATATCTTGGTCAACTGTTTCGGATATTCCTCTCGGTACGAACCAGACCGATACCAATACTAAAATCAGCGCGCAATCGCCCAAACTGGCCGAGCCTGTATTTGAAACTAGTAAAATTCAACCATCAGTTCCGGCATTTAGACGAAGTCAACCTCATTTGTCTCTAGAGACACCCTCGAACGACTTGTCGTTGATGACTCCAGCTGATTTAGCCCTGATTAAAATTGCATATCACATTACTAGAATAGAAACTCAAAAATTAGATTTAGTTTTCGTCATCGACGCCAGTCAAAGCATGAAGAATGATATTGAGTCGGTTCGTTTACACTTAAGTCGAATGACTGACTACTTCGAACAGAAAGGACTAGATTTTACAGTAGGTGTGGTTGCTTTTCGAAACAACCGTGGGTTCTCAATTATCGGTTGGGATTTTGAGATCACGGCTCAAACTCGAGCTGTTAGAAAAATCGAAAAAGTTTTAGGGCGTATCAAGTGCAAAGGAAGTGAAAAGGCTAAGGATGCTTTGATCAAGGCAGCGAAACAAGTTAAGTTTCGAGCAGGTGCTAGCCGACGGTTCATATTACTGACAGACGAATATGCAAGCGGTCAATCCTCTACAAGAGAAGTGATAGAATTCTTGAAAGAAAACCAGATTAGCATTGACGTACTGGGTCGAGATGACCATTTTCAGCGCACAGTCAGCCAGCAATTAAACGGTATTTGGTTGCCTATATCTAGTTTGAGATATTAGAATATCTTGGCAAGCAAGCTGAAGTGTAACAACCTCATTATTTATTGCTCATTCAGCCGCTAGTTTTGCAACAACTATCTCCTGTCAATTTTTTCTTGACCCCTAACTTACCAGAAAGTATACTCCAATTCTAGGAACAATTACCGATATTGTCGGCATAATAGTGAGTCCGATAACTACCATAACCCATTATGTTGTTGAGTAAGGTCTGGCGTGGCGTGGTGGTGTGCCGTAGGAGGCAATTTGTCCTATACGCGTATCGCAGATACAAGTATTTAAGGGCGGAACGGATGTAAGATAATGTATGCTCCCTACTAACGCCAGATGACCTTGAAAGAGATGTGGAAGCAGACCATTTATCTGAATTTTCTGAGACGTACGAAGCAGCCAAGCGCGTCTTACAGATATTGCTAAGGCCTAGGAATTATAAGTTCATTGACCTGATCTAAGTGATGTACTTCTCTCGCAAGGCAGTTGGGTCCTTTTCGGCTCAAATTTGGGCGCGTACTGCAACTGATCTCATGGTTAGGGCTTCAACTTTCAAAAAGCTGAGTACGATCAGTATCAAAGTGAAGAGATGGGATTAGAAGTGTGTGGGTTTGAGCTAAACTGTGATTAAACACATTCGTATCCCAATTGTGACAAATTAGGAATCAGCTAATACACTCATTATTGGGATTCGTGTCGTGAAAACTTCGCCAACGATTTCATGACTTTTGTCAAGTAGATTCAGGCAGAAAATAGCGGTAATTTTTAGTGGATCGGTTCATCCAACATAAAACGATAGGAGAAAATATGGAAAACACGAGTAAGTGCCCAGTATTGGGCGGTCATCACCGACACACAGCGATCGGAAATACACCAAATCAAAACTGGTGGCCGAATCAATTAAACTTAAATATACTCCATCAGAATTCACCTCAATCCAGTCCTATGGATAAAGGTTTCAACTATGCTGAAGCATTCAAAACACTAGACTTGGACACCGTTAAAGACGATATCGAAAAAGTCATGACTACTTCTCAAGAATGGTGGCCAGCTGACTATGGGCACTATGGGGGGTTCTTTATTCGAATGGCTTGGCACAGTGCTGGTACTTACCGTATTGCTGACGGTCGCGGTGGGGGGGCCTCTGGTACACTCCGCTTTGCTCCTCTCAATAGTTGGCCCGATAATGGCAACCTCGATAAAGCTGTCAGATTACTTTGGCCAATCAAGCAGAAGTATGGTCGAAAACTATCATGGGCTGATTTGATCATCCTTACGGGTAACTGCGCTCTGGAATCGATGGGTTTCAAAACCTTCGGGTTTGCCGGTGGTCGTGAAGATGTCTGGGGACCCGAAGAGGATATCTATTGGGGGCCAGAGACAACTTGGCTCGGTGATGAACGCTACACTGGTGATAGAGATTTAGAGCAACCACTCGGTGCAGTTCAAATGGGGTTAATATATGTCAATCCACAAGGACCAAATGGTAACCCTGACCCACTAGCTGCAGCTAGAGACATTCGAGAAACTTTTGCCCGAATGGCTATGAACGATGAAGAAACAGTTGCGCTGATTGCTGGTGGACACACATTCGGAAAAACACATGGGGCAGCGGATGCTGATCAGTATGTCGGCCCTGAGCCAGAGGGCGCACCAATCGAACAACAAGGTCTTGGTTGGACAAATAGCTATGGAACAGGAACTGGTGGCGACGCCATTACCAGTGGTTTGGAAGGTGCTTGGACGAACCAACCGGCCAAATGGGATAATGGCTACTTCGATAACCTGTTCAACTACGAATGGAAACTCATTACAGGCCCTGGTGGAGCGTGGCAATGGACACCTGAAGATCCCACTGCACAAGGGACAGTTCCAGATGCCCATGATCCTGAAAAGAAGCACGCTCCCATGATGTTGACAACAGACCTATCTCTGAAAGTCGACCCAATCTACGAGCCAATCTCCCGGCGTTTTCACGAAAACCCGGATCAGTTTGCCGACGCCTTTGCTCGGGCTTGGTACAAACTAACCCATCGTGACATGGGACCACGTTCGCGCTGTCTTGGTCCTGAAGTTCCCGAAGAAGAACTGCTATGGCAAGATCCTGTTCCCCTCGTTGATCATCAACTGGTTAATGGGCAAGATATTGATTTGCTTAAGGCCAAGATTCTAGAATCTGGACTTGCTATTTCACAGCTGGTATCGACTGCATGGTCTTCTGCTGCTACGTTCCGTGGTACAGATAAACGTGGTGGAGCCAATGGGGCTCGTATTCGCCTTGCTCCCCAAAAGTATTGGGCAGCCAATAATCCTACCGAATTAGGAGATATATTAAACACTTTGGAGGAAATTCAGCAGGAATTCAACAACTCACAATCTAACGGCAAAGCAATTTCACTGGCTGATCTGATCATCTTGGGTGGAGGAGTCGCCATAGAAGAAGCTGCTAGAAAGGTCGGGGAAGATATCGAAGTTGCCTTCACACCTGGTCGTACTGATGCATCACAGGAACAGACTGACATTGACTCTTTTTCTGTACTTGAGCCGACCGCAGACGGATTTCGGAATTATTTGGGGAGTGGGCACTCAAGCAAAGCGGAAGAACTCTTGATAGATCGAGCACAAATGCTAACGCTAACGGCCCCTGAGATGACAGTCTTGGTGGGAGGACTTCGTGCCTTAAATGCAAACGTTGGCCACTCTCAGCTTGGTGTTCTAACCAATCGACCCGAGACTTTAACGAATGATTTCTTTGTTAATCTTCTTAATATGAACACAGAGTGGGAGCCGTCCTCCACGTCCGAAGGACTTTTTGAAGGACGCGATCGATCGACCGGTGAAGACAAATGGAGTGGTACTCGGGTGGACCTTATCTTCGGTTCTAATTCTCAACTCAGGGCTATTGCAGAAATTTACGCTTGTGATGACTCTCAGCGTCATTTTGTGGAAGACTTCGCAGCTGCTTGGGTAAAGGTCATGAACCTTGACCGGTTTGATCTTACCTAATGCTCAATGGAATTTCGGAAGAAAACATTGAAAACAACCAATTCGGTGCGTTTTCTCTATCATTCATGCCAGCTGAACCGATAAAGAGTTCTTTTTTGAACCTACATTCGGAATCAGTTACCTAACTTAAAGATACTAATAATGACCCAGATCCTGACCGGCTGCGACTATTTTCTCTTTCTCGTGCCATCTGCGTAATAATAGTCGTTGGTTAGTGCGGTGGGGTCATTATTAGTATCTAACCATCCCGTCAGTATGCCATTGTTCCAACCCTATCGGAGACCATCAGGCTTAGCAAAAAGGTAGGAGATTTCTAGCCGATATCGATACAGTAACTAGTTAACTCAGTCCCCCAGTACTACGACCAGCCAACATCAACCCTTGGCTGTGCCCTCCATCATGTTGGCCATTGATGCTTTTATCGTTAGGGTCATTTACCTGAATCAATACCGTCTTGCGGATCTGTCTACTGTAGTTGATATCGGACCCATGAATAGTCAAATAGTGAAAAAACAAAACTTGACCTCGCTTAGCGGGGACAGCAGTCGATTGGGTAGTGGTCTGGGTCAAGGTAACGGCCCCGCTGGTTGAAAACGGGAAGATGTCCTGACTTATGGCTTTTAGGATAAATCTTCAGGCCGCCCATCTCTTCGGTTGCATCAGTGAGGTGAATAATGGCCACTAATAGCGAATCTTTCTCATGCCTCATCCAAGCTGCGTCTTGGTGCATGGGAAACCCAATTCCTTTACCCGTAACCCTTATAGAATAATTTCGTGTGGTGGAGTTGTACATTCGATCCCATCAAATCAACTAAAGCTTTTATCAGAGGTTCGTGGCTCAACATGAAGTGAGTCCAGTTAGAATGGAAGCGTTGAACGTCATGTAGCCCCTGTAAACGGCTGCAGCTTCGGGCTCATTTTTCTTCCAATCGCCATGTGTGAAATCTCGCATTCGTCCTGGAATCGAAGCGTCATAAGCTTCTTCTAGTTGATCAATTTGTTGTTGGTTGTATAGACCATCTACCATTAAATAACCATTTTGATGAAAAAATTCTACCTGTTGTTTGTCTAACATCTTTATTTAATTTTTTCATATACGTTAGGATTATAAAAAGCGAATTCGCCTCTATGAAATAAGGCGCATAAAGGGTTTTAGTGCTAACTGGATGCAACTTGGATTTCCCCCGATTTGCGGAGACCTTATTGTCGATGTCGAGTGGGACACTCAAGTCTTTACCTCTAAGCTACCTTTCATCACTGTTCGAATATCCTTTTTCGCTCAAAACACTTTTGAAGATAAAAAATTTACTAATTAGATCTTCAAATTTTCTTTACCTACCCTAGCTCTACTGATCTTAGTTATTTTCCACGTCGAATGTTACATCTATGTAGAGGGCAGTCATCTTCTTCCGTGTACTATAAACTTTTGCTATATTTGCCCAACTTGTTATTATTTCACCAGTAATTTTCTCTGTTTCTAGTGTATCATTCTCGCAATATTAGAATGAATACAAAACCGAATTTTCTTGTCCGGATAAAGCAGGCAATGAATACCAAATACTTCCTATCTATCATTGTCAACAAACTTACCATCGACTGTCGCTTCCTGTTGAATTCACCCAATCGGCAAAACTAAATCCTTCAAATTGAACGACTTCTTTATATATTTTTACCATGCCATCCTTATTACTTAGCCCAGTCGCTTTAGCAATTTTTTCGGGATGAGTTAGCTCTACCTGACACTTTCCGATTAACTTTACTATAACTTATACCTTTTTCGTTTTCATCGAAGAGTAAGCCAAAATTAAAGAATCCATTCCTTTTTCAGTTTTTGTATCTAATCTAATCCAATCTTTCCGAGCGTGAGTAACATTTTAAAATTTCTTTCTATTTCTCAATAGTAGCATCTGGCAATATTGCCTTTTGGTTTTACTGGTAAACACCCACCATTCGAATTAGTGTAGAAGAAGAGTGTAATGATAACTTAAGCATTAGCTATAACCTTGCAATTTGGGCAAGGACATCATATTCTGCCCAACCTTGAAAAGCAATAAAAAAAGAAAAATATAGTTATGATGGTGCCTATTATAGTTTGGTTTTGGTAAGACTGAAAAATTAATGACATAGCCCAAAATTAAATAAAGCTGTCCTTCTACTTCACCAGTTGATAAAATTGAAGGCAAAATACTGAGCACAAAATGAACTTGGATAATCTTTTTCAGAGCTGGGAAAAACAACTATCCATTTTAGATGGTGACGATTTGTTGAGGCGATTACCTGAAATTGAGTCAGTAGCAACAGGGAAAATAAAAATGAACGGTAAGGAGATTATCCAACTAGCCTCTAATAACTATCTCGGCTTGAACACTGAAACAACAGTCGTCGCTGCGGGGCAAAGAGCCTTATCAGAATATGGAACAGGGGCTAGCGGTTCTAGATTACTAAGTGGTAATCTGAACCTATACCAAAAGTTAGAAGATCAGATCTCCGGTTTGAAACAAACTGAAGCAACTCTGGTCTTTAGTACCGGATACCAAGCTAATTTGGGCTTAATATCGACACTTTGTCAGCCCGGAGACCTAATTCTAAGCGACGCTCTTAATCATGCTAGCATAATCGATGGTTGTCGATTGAGTAAAGCAAATCGTCAAATTTACCGTCACTGTGATTTAGATCACTTAAGTCATCAACTGTCTAAAATAACATCGAGTAATCGCCGCTGGATTATTACAGATGGTGTTTTTAGTATGGATGGAGATATCGCCCCTCTACCGGAGATTTTGGAGCTCGCACATCAGTGGAATGCTTATGTAATTGTTGATGATGCACATGGATTCGGTGTTTTGGGACCAGATGGTGGTGGTGTAACCTCTCACTTTGGCCTCGAAGACGATAGAATAATTCATGTAGGTACATTGAGCAAGGCTGTTGCAGGTTTAGGAGGGTATGTATCTGGAAAAAGAATAATGATTGATCTCCTAATTAATCGTTGCCGAACATTTATTTTCACTACAGGTTTACCTCCATCAGTGATAGCTGCGGCTACTGAAGCCATTGAGTTAATTATGACTCAGCCTGGACGTAGACAGCGTTTACTTGACCATGCTGACTATTTGCGTGTGCAATTAAGGCAGCTTGGATTTTCAGTGCCGTTCGGTGAGACACAGATTCTACCGGTAATAATCGGCGACTCATTTCAAACGAAGCAACTAGCTAATCAATTACTTGAATTGGGGGTGTTTGCGCCAGCTATTCGGCCTCCAACTGTACCGCCGAATACGGCACGCCTACGCCTTTGTCCGATTGCAACGCATACTCAAAATGAAATACAATCGGTGGTTAGGGCTTTTGCTACTTGTCTTGAAAAATAACAAACTAATAAATAATCGAGGGTAGACAATACAGTGTCTGAAACTTCTTTCAAATCTGGATATGTTAGTATAATTGGTGAGCCCAATGTAGGGAAATCGACGCTGCTGAATGCGATACTCGGTGAGAAACTGGCCATTGTAACACCAAAACCTCAGACAACACGTAACCAAATTCGGGGTATTCTTTCTGGAAAAAGCTACCAAATTGTTTTCTTGGATACACCTGGGATTTTGGCTCCCAAGTACGAATTACATGACTGGATGGTTAAAACAGCTTATGCAGCTATACAAGACGCAGATCTCGTCCTTTATTTAGCCGATGTAACAAAACCATTACCCAAAGCAGAAACAAGGATACTTGATCGAATCCATCAAGCTAATCAGCAAACAATCTTAGTACTAAATAAAATTGATCGAATTGATAAGCCACATCTCCTACCAATCATTGAAGATTACAACCAACGTTTTGAATTCGTGGATGTTATACCTATTTCAGCTCTGAAAGAAGATGGAATTGACAGGTTAAAAAAGTCGGTTTTGGGCCTTATTCCCGATGGACCTGAATATTTCCCAGCTGACCAAATAAGCGACTTGCCACAACGATTTTTCATTGCCGAAACTATTCGAGAAAAAGTTTTCTTACAAACGAAGCAGGAAATACCATATTCCACTAGCGTTGTAGTTGAAGAGTTTATTGAAAGAAATAAAAGGAAGTGGTACATTCGTTCTATTATCTACGTCGAACGAGAATCCCAACGTCGGGTTCTGATTGGAAAAGGGGGACAAATGGTTCGAAAAATCGGTCAATTAGCAAGAACAGAAATAGAGCACTTCTTAGACCAATCGATCTTTTTAGAACTTCATGTGTTGGTAAAATCTGATTGGCGAAAAGACCCGAGAAAAATGCGCGATTTGGGTTATGCTTAGGACAGAAATCAGCTTTGGCCTGATCAGTAGGACGGGCAATAAGAAAAAGAAGAAAAAATTCTCTATCTTATTGTATGGCTTATCCGGACAAAAACCTCAGTTGTTATGGACTAATACAATAACAAATCACTCTGTATCAAGTTCCTGGTACTGTTATTCGTCTCAGATCCATTTGTCATTACTTTAAATGCTTGGGTCCTGTACGTGGTAGAATTTGTTTTGAATAAACTCTACTACAACGGGTGGAACCATTTCAGTCAGTCGTTTTTTATCAATTCTAGGATTAGACATTAATGCGACTTCCATAGCCAGTGTAGAACTGATATGCGTATGCGCCAAGTCGGACATCATGAATAGAGTATCTACTTCGGGAGCGATCTGTCGGTTCATGCGTGCCATCTGAAATTCTCGCTCGAAATCTGAAAACTCTCGCAAGCCACGAATGATCGTTTGAGCTCCGCAGTTAATTGCATATTGAGCAGTGAGCCCCTCATAAGGCTCAATGGAAACAATTGGGTAAGGTTGAATCACGGATTTAAGCATTTCGACTCGTTCTTCTAAGCTAAATCGAGCCTTCTTACCCGGATTAATACCTATAGCTACAATCAACTGATCGAACAAATTTAAACTACAAGCTCGATCTATCAAGTCTATATGACCATTAGTAATTGGGTCAAAACTACCAGGGAAAACGGAAATTTTCGATGATTCATTTCGTAACGGATCTTTGAACAAGTGGTGTACCTTTAACTGGTTCTGGTAAAGCTAGTAGATGCTATGAAATCAGATCCTAGCACATCTATCTAGTTTTAGGAAAGTTATTATATTCTCAAGAAGCAATAGAAAAAAATGGCAAAAATAAAATCTATTAATTGTATTCGGACAAGACGAAGTGGTATGTGGACTATTGTCAAGGTTTTAACAGATCAACCAGGATTGTACGGTATAGGATCAGCCAGCGATGTTAATCATCCAGAAACTGTTATTCAAGCGATTGAAACTATTAAACCAACGATAATCGGGCGAACCGTTGATCAAATTGAGGATATTTGGCAGTGCGTGCATACCAGTGGTTATTGGCGTAACGGCTCAATCCTAAATACAGCCTTAGGTGGTATTGACGTAGCTTTATGGGATATTAAGGGAAAAGTAGCAGGCTTGCCACTCTACCAACTATTAGGTGGAAAATGCCGCTCCGCGGTTCCTTGTTACGGGCACGCAGGTGGCTCAGAGTTGCCAGAACTAGAAGACGAGATTCGACGGTTTATAGAAGAAGGCTATCAGGTCATTAGGTGTCAGTTGGGCGGATATGGTGGAGGTGGTTTTTTGCCAGCAGATCAGTCTCCTCAACCTGAACCTCCTTGGTCTGTCGGACGAAATGTATTCGATGATGAAGCCTATTTGGAAAAAATTCCCCAAATGTTTGATTATCTGCGTCAGAAATTAGGATTTGGCGTCAAATTGACACATGATGTCCATGAGCATTTACGACCACAAAGTGCAGTCCAGTTATCGAAACTACTAGAACCGTATAGGCTTTTTTTCCTAGAGGATGTTCTACCACCTGAGCATATCCAATGGTTTCGTTTGATTCGAGACCAATGTACAACCCCGCAAGCTATGGGTGAGTTATTTACAAATCCCCATGAATGGATGCCATTAGTAACTGAGCGCCTAATTGATTTTGTTCGAGTTCGCATTTCAAAAGGTGCAGGTATCACCCAGTGTCGAAAGATTGCTGTGTTGTGTGAATGGTTCGGTGTACAAACAGCTTGGCAACAAGGCGGTGACAATGATCCTGTTAATCAGATGGCAGCTTGTCATCTGGATTTATCCAGTCCAAGTTTTGGTATTCAAGAAGAAAATCATTTTATCTCAGAGGAACTCGCCGCCTTCCCTGGTCACGGAACTATTAGGAATGGGTATCTATATGCTAATGATAAGCCTGGTCTTGGTATCGATATTGATGAAGACCAAGCTAAATCTTTACTAGATCCAGACGAATCTAATCACCCCCGCTATTTCATCCCAGATCGGCGACCTGATGGTACTGCTGTTCGACCATAGAAAGAATTCCACATAGAAAAAAGCACTTAAAAATATCACCTAAGAACGTAAATAATATGATGCAACCACGCTAAAAGTAGGCCACGTATTGAAAAAATCGCTAATGGTATAGACAAACGATCGAAATTGGACTAGCATGGCTAACCTATTTCTTAAAAGGATAAAATAGAACGTTTATGGCCAAATTCATTATTTTGAAAATCACTAAGCCCCACCATGATGAAAAATAGAGTCTACATAGCTGGAATTAAAAGTGTATTTCCTCAGGCTTACCCGTCAGATCAGGCTGTAGATTTACTTTATCCTGTTCATAAAGCTGGCAAAAGATTGAACCAATATGCAAAGAAGGTTGCCAAATTTATTGGCATAGAAAAACGTTTTTCAGTCCTCGACGAAGAAAGTTTTCCCACAAGAAAACTTTCTCATCCGACCTATCATCCCTTACATTGGGGTAAGAAGATCTTAGAAAAAATTTCAGATAGAATTGATCTAAAAGAAATTGGATTTGTTAGTGTTTCTTACAATATTACTTCACATATCAACGTACTACCCAATTTAGCTTGTCAGCTAACGTACCAAACTAACCTTGAACTTGATCAAATGCCAGAAGAAATTGCTTATTATGGTTGTGCTGGTGGATTATTTTCTCTGAAGTCAGCAGTTGAATATTGCGCACAAAACAGAAAAGCCGCTTATATCTATAACTTTGACCAGTGCTCGTGGATTGCAAACCCTATATTTGATCAAAAACACCCAGACTTTAAAGTTAACCTGATATCTTCTCTATTATTTTCAGATGCTGGTGTTGGAATTCTTGTCATACCAGAAAATATGAAACATCATTTTCAACAACCATTAATAGAAATTGTTGATTATCAAACTGATTTTCAGTTAGGAACGGCTGTTGGCATGAGAGATGGGTATTTAACCCTAGGTGAAGAAATAAAAAATAACATGCCCGACATAATCTCTGAAAAACTTATCAAACCAATTCTAAAGAATAATAATTTGGCTGTAAATCAAGTTCAGGACTGGAGTTTACATCAAGGTGGGCTTCCGATTCTGCAGTCGTTTACTGACGAAAAAAATTTAAATCTTACTAATGAGCAAATAAAACGCTCCAGGCAGATGTTTCAAAAACACGGAAACCTCAGTTCGCCAAGTGCTTTCGTCGTTCTAGAATCGTTTTTTCAACAACCTAGTACGAACTCTTCTTATGGGATAATAGCTAGTTTTGGTGCTGGGTATTATCTGGGTACGTTTCTTTATCGGTGTTAATCTAGGTATCTATTCTTGACATGAGAAGATCAAAGAGATTATTCAAGTTTACGCTCTCGAAAATTATCAGGTATCTTGTTTTGGTATTTATCTCTTCCACGCTTTTACTGGATAAGTTGTTTGGTAAACCTTGGAAAGTTAGAAAACCGATTTTTATCGTTGGGCATTTACGAAGCGGTACAACTTTCCTTCATCGATTTATGTGTGATAATTGTGTAGATTTGAAGGGTATGAGACTCTTGGATATGCTTTGCCCATCGATTACTGCACAAAAGATGCTAGCACCACTAATTCCTCTTCTTAATAAAATATCGCTTGACCATGTTTACAATCCCAAAATACATAGAACCCAACTTTCATTACCCGAAACTGATGATATTGCTATTCACTTCAGATATGGTGAGGGGATTCTTTCTTGGGTTTATTTCAACTCATGGGAAAAATATTCTTCAGCAGAAGATTTACAAAATAGCGTGTTTCAATCAGCAAATCAGGAAAAATTCATTCACTACCTCCACCTGATTCATCGTAATAGAATTCACGAATCTTCTCAAAGAATGATATCCAAATCTTTTTTCGCAATATTCAATATTGAAACAATCTTGAAAACCTTTCCAGAAGCCAAAATTGTTGTTTTATTACGAGATCCATTGCAAGCTGTGC
>JACLAC010004522.1_pt1 | contig 21210 bp, 21 predicted proteins | sample 8027881 | NCBI WGS metagenome assembly JACLAC01 (sample SAMN15725517, study PRJNA655200) | protist metagenome | isolation source: fluorescence activated cell sorting (FACS) single amplified genomes of... | place: Spain: Blaines Bay Microbial Observatory, Mediterranean Sea | collected 2016-01-19 | reverse complement strand
GTATGAGTATTGTATTATCGTTAATATACGAGGAGGCCCTTGAACGATAAAATGGACCCCCCTAGATTTTTTTGAACGGGATAAGAATTTAAATGTAAAAAAAAAAAAATTAAAAAATATTTATACTAAAATATACTATTTACCTTAGGAGAACTATCTCAGAACGAGCTCCCTTCTCCAGAGCGATTTTCCTTAGTTATATACATCTTATAAGCGTCCTCCTCAACATGTGGGTGCTCCGATGGATAGCTGGGAGCGTTCTACTCTCCTTGGTGGGATGTACATCAAACAACATCCAAGATGCGGTGCCTGACGCTGCCCAGAAGCACAGGCTGTCGACGCTGCAGTCGTTCTCGGATTTTGACGGATTTGAAGAGTACAAGATGACGCATGGCGGCTTTGAACGGCATTTTTGGGTCCATGTCCCAGAACAAGTTCAGCAGGCCGGCGTCGCTACAAGTCTGGCGCTCTTCTTTCACGGTTTCGCGGTGACTCCCAGGGCGACATGTAGGGGTCCGAAGGCTAGTTCAGGGTACTTTGCAGTGGTTCCTGAAGCGGGTGATAGTTCTTTCATTGCGGTCTGTTTGCAAGGAACCGCGCCTTCCGGGCAGGCAGTGAAGAACCCTGCTAATCGCGGTTGGAACAACGAAGCGTGCTGTGGCCACGGTGCAGAAACTGGCGTTGACGATGTCGGCTTCACGCGGGCGTTGCTCGACTATCTCCGGGATGATTTGCTCCCCAACACGTATTCATTGAGCTATCCACCCCGTGTTTATGCATTCGGTTTCAGCACAGGCGGGCTGTTTACGTATCGGTTGGCATGCGAGCTTCCCGATTACATCGATGGCATAGGACCCAGCGGAGCGACTTTCGGTTATCCTTTTGGCTCCAAAAAACCAATAACGTGGCCTGATAATTGCCAAACATCTGTTTCAGTGTGGAACAGCCTCGGAACCAATGATAAATTTACTAACTCGCAAACAGGGTTAACGCAGTGGCGCAAGTACTCAGTGGAAGTGCTGGGATGTGCAGAGGGCCTGGAATCAACTGCATCTCCTCAGCCAGATGTCAGCTGTCATTATTACTCTTCCTGCGGTTTATCACGCAGCGAGCTTTGTCTCTACACCAACGCGGCTCACGCTGTTCCTCCTTTGGGACGCGATTACAACCATTGGCACCTAGAAAACGCATTCGCATTCCTCAGTGGGACGACTCCGCACCCGACAAAAATGCAGACGACTCCGCACCCGACAAAAATGCAGACGACTCCGCAACCGACAAAAATGCAGACGACGGCAAAGCCCACTTTCAGCGGCAGCGATGACAAAATGTCAATCGCAGCAACCTCCCACGCAACGCTTCGCCCTTTTCTTTTTGCATGCTCTCTTTTTTATTATTTCGTAAACACTATGTTTTTCGCGTAACGGATAAGAAAAAAAATAATATTTTTTTTGTACCAACTCTTCTGCTGTGAGGGGGGAGGGGTTGGCTTGAGAAAAGATACGAGTATAAAATAATTCAAGATTTTTCTTTTATTTCCAACTCTTCTGGGTTGAGAATGTAGATTTTTTTTAATATTGAAATTCTTCAGAATAATTTTCACCCCCGCTTTCTTTTCAGTTCTTGTTTTTGCTTGCCTTTTGATTGGATAATTGTTTTCAAAAACATGAAGCTGTCGACGACGCGCGTGGTTGCCTTTGCGCTTGCATGCGCTCTTGCAAAAGCGCAGGAAGTAATAGACCTCGAAAAGCCCCTCCCGGTTGCACCCCACCATAATGATAACCCTGGAGCGCGCGCGCTCCTCGATGCAAAGTCATTTGATATCTTTGGATACGCTGTTCTCAAAGGGGGGGAACTCGTCGCGTCATGGGGACCGACGGCGAAAGGAAACGTGTGGTCAGTGACGAAAACGTGGGTAGCTACTCTCATTGGCATCTTGATACAAAAAGGTATTTTGGCGAGCACGAGCGCAACTTTGGAGAATGCGCTTCCCACTGTCGATTGGAGCAGCGTTCCCCAAGGAGAGCAGAGAAAGCGCATTACAATAAGGCAAGTTTTGTCAATGTCGTCAGGCCTGCAAGCGAACTGTATGTGGTATGGCGATCAAAGCACAGCAGCAAAAACGGTGGGCTCGCCCCCCTTTAATCCCAGCGCAGCCGGCACATTTTGGTATCTATGCAGCGGTTCTATATTATCATACGTCGTGCGCGAGCTCACAGGCAAGACGCCGCTTGCGTTTGCAAATGAAGAGCTATTTCCCGCGCTTGGCATATCCAGGGCAGTCGAGTGGGACCCCAAGCACGGCGTAGATCGCGTAGAAGAGGGCGGCCATGGACTCATCCTTTATCCTAATGAACTTGCAAAATTAGCGCAGCTGTACATCCAGAGGGGCGTTGCTGGCCCGAGCGGCAAGCAGATCATCCCCGCACAATTTGCAGACGCATCCCGCACAAGCGCGCTATCGCATCGCATTTCTGCATCAGAGCTCGCCTACTTGGGACCGTCGTATCGGTGCACATTTAAAGCAAACGGCGCGGGATATGGTTACATGACGTGGCTTTTCGACACCAATGCAGGACCTGCAAACTGCGCAGTGGGGCACCAAGGGCAATTCATTTGCACGTGGCCTGACATCGACGTCAGCATTTCAATCACGAGCAGCACTGTGACGGACTACAGCTCATCGTGCAAGCTTCTCGATGTCATTGCAAGCGGAAACGTATCCTTCACCAGATCGCCAATGCATTCGCCTTCACCGGCGCCATCCACTGCATCGCCAACGTATTCGCCTTACGTGCCTGCACCGTGCGCTGGCTTAAAAATGAAGGCATGCAGATCGAATAATACTTGCTTGTATTCAAAAAAGAAGTGCACGAGGAAACCAGAATGCAACACCTACAAAAAGAAGACGAAGTGCAGGCGACAAAAAAATAGGTGCATGTGGAAGGGAAAAGCCAAAGGAGGAAAATGCACGACGGCCATCTGCAGCGAAAAGAATTTGAAAAAGAATTGCAAGAAAGCGCCGGGGTGCAAGTGGCTGCATGGCAAGAAAAGGTGCACAAAGAAGACATCATAAAATAAAATAAGAAAGAGCAATCAGCGATTGTATTTCAGTACTATTTACTCGTACCTTACAGTAACATACTTACATACTCATATATTTACCTTAATATTTCGCCGCGCCTCCGCCGACGGGAATTCCCACGACTCCGCAACCGACAATAGTGCCAATGACAAAAATGCAGACGACGGCAAAGCCCACTTTCAGCGGCAGCGATGACAAAATGTCAAGCGCAGCAACCTCCCACGCAACGCTTCGCCCTTTTCTTTTTGCATGCTCTCTTTTTTATTTCGTAAACACTATTTTTTTCGCGTAACGGATAAGAAAAAAAATAATATTTTTTTTGTACCAACTCTTCTGCTGTGAGGGGGGAGGGGTTGGCTTGAGAAAAGATACGAGTATAAAATAATTCAAGATTTTTCTTTTATTTCCAACTCTTCTGGGTTGAGAAGGTAGATTATTTTTAATATTGAAATTCTTCAGAATAATTTTCACCCCCGCTTTCTTTTCAGTTCTTGTTTTTGCTTGCCTTTTGATTGGATAATTGTTTTCAAAAACATGAAGCTGTCGACGACGCGCGTGGTTGCCTTTGCGCTTGCATGCGCTCTTGCAAAAGCGCAGGAAGTAATAGACCTCGAAAAGCCCCTCCCGGTTGCACCCCACCATAATGATAACCCTGGAGCGCGCGCGCTCCTCGATGCAAAGTCATTTGATATCTTTGGATACGCTGTTCTCAAAGGGGGGGAACTCGTCGCGTCATGGGGACCGACGGCGAAAGGAAACGTGTGGTCAGTGACGAAAACGTGGGTAGCTACTCTCATTGGCATCTTGATACAAAAAGGTATTTTGGCGAGCACGAGCGCAACTTTGGAGAATGCGCTTCCCACTGTCGATTGGAGCAGCGTTCCCCAAGGAGAGCAGAGAAAGCGCATTACAATAAGGCAAGTTTTGTCAATGTCGTCAGGCCTGCAAGCGAACTGTATGTGGTATGGCGATCAAAGCACAGCAGCAAAAACGGTGGGCTCGCCCCCCTTTAATCCCAGCGCAGCCGGCACATTTTGGTATCTATGCAGCGGTTCTATATTATCATACGTCGTGCGCGAGCTCACAGGCAAGACGCCGCTTGCGTTTGCAAATGAAGAGCTATTTCCCGCGCTTGGCATATCCAGGGCAGTCGAGTGGGACCCCAAGCACGGCGTAGATCGCGTAGAAGAGGGCGGCCATGGACTCATTCTTTATCCTAATGAACTTGCAAAATTAGCGCAGCTGTACATCCAGAGGGGCGTTGCTGGCCCGAGCGGCAAGCAGATCATCCCCGCACAATTTGCAGACGCATCCCGCACAAGCGCGCTATCGCATCGTATTTCTGCATCAGAGCTCGCCTACTTGGGACCGTCGTATCGGTGCACGTTTAAAGCAAACGGCGCGGGATATGGTTACATGACGTGGCTTTTCGACACCAACGCAGGACCTGCAAACTGCGCAGTGGGGCACCAAGGGCAATTCATTTGCACGTGGCCTGACATCGACGTCAGCATTTCAATCACGAGCAGCACTGGGACGGACTACAGCTCATCGTGCAAGCTTCTCGATGTCATTGCAAGCGGAGACGTATCCTTCGCCGCGCCTCCGCCGACGGGAATTCCCACGACTCCGCAACCGACAAAAGTGCCAATGACAAAAATGCCGACGACAAAAATGCCGACGACAGCAAAGCCCACTTTCAGCGGCAGCGATGACAAAATGTCAAGCGCAACAACTCTTCGCCCTTTTATTTTTGCGTGCTCTCTTTTTTATCTTATAAATACTATTTTTTTCGTTTAATGCAATTTACTTTTCTAAAAAAAAATTATTTAACGGTTTAGAGCATGCGAAACATTCTTGCGCTGCTATTAGCAATTTTACTCGCGTTAGTTGCCGCTTCTTCACTCCTTGCGCTCTCAACGATAAATGTGGTGCCGTCGAAATCAACGCGCGGGACGTCATCGCTGCGACGACGCGTGGTGCACCGCGCGCGCGTTCCATTGGTGAAGCATGCGCTCGACGCGCGAAGCAAAGACGAGCCTGCGACGTGCCAAACGCTAGCCATCGACGCACTTTCGGGGACAGTCGATCACGAGCTACTCTTGAGCGACAGCGCAATAGCAGCAAAGACAATAGGAAATGGCAAGGCGCACTACTACCAGATATGTATTAGGCCCAACGTAGTTGCAACGATATCGCTCAAACTCATCGTCGCGCCCCGCGATGCGGATGTAAAGCTCTACGTGAGCTCGCGGGCGTTTCGTCCCTCAAAGGTTGAAAATGATCTATTCACGACACGCTCCGGGAGCGACGTGCTCACATTTGACACGGATCATTGGATTCTAGAGCCAAACGCTGCGGCGATATTCGTTGCAGTGGCTGCAGGCGCTGCTGCATCTAGCGCGTCGTACACGCTAGAGATGCACGCCGAGCGCACTCGCAAGGCACCATACTAGCTAGTTTTTTTTTATGTACGCATATTTAGTTTATGATGCATTTGCGTGTATGTAATAATATTTATTTAAAGGTAGTAGTATGCAGCAGTTGTGTACGAGTATGTCAGGCGGTATTTAATTGCTAGGCCGACAAGTCGCCGCTTCCCCCGGGGCAGAGACCCTTGAGGAGCGCCTCGCCCTGATCGCCGCTGATCACCATGCGCCCCTTTGCCGCGAGACCCTGAAGCACCTGAAAGCGCTGCCCCGCCACATCAAACGAGCGCTTTTCTTTCAGCTGCGCAGCAGCCATCTCTTCGACGTTTGCGTCGACTTCAATTGCCTTTGCGACAGCCGCTGCTTCGTCCATGTGCGCATCTTTCCTCGTCTTTCTCGACGTGGCGTCTTGCGTAGCCTTCGTCTTTGCCGCCTCGGCGTCTGCGCGCACCTTTTCGACAAGCTGGACCATTTCCGACTTGGCCTTGTTTTCCGCGTTCACCCTGTTGGATTCTGCTTCCGCCGTGCGCACAGACTTATCCGTCTGCGCGTTGACGCAGGCGACATCGCGCGAGTTGATCGCATCCAGTCGTCGCTTCTCCCTCTCGATCAAGGCCCTATCGAGGGCAGCCTTCAGATCCTGCTCGTCGCGACCATTCTGCTTCCTAATCGCAGTCAGCCTTTGGGTCGCATCGTCGAGAAGAACGCGCATTTTGGCGGCGTGGCCCTTTTCTTGCTGCTCCATCTGCGTTTTGAAGCTGGTCGTGTTTTGAAGCGTCGCCGCGAGCGACGAAGGGAGCTCGACGTTGGTGATCTTGACGTGGCTGATGACGACGCCAAACTTGTTGATCTTGCGATTCAGACCAGTTTTCATCCCCATCGCAAACTCCTCGCGAAGATCGTGCACTTTGAGCGCGGGCACCTCGTGGACGAGACCCCTGATCGCCTCGTCGGTCTGCGCAGTGAGAAACTCGTCGAAGCGGTGCGCGCCGAGCTCGTACACAAACTTTTCGGGGTCTTGGATTTGAAACATAAGGCTCACGTCGACAGCGACGAGGACGTTGTCTGAGGTTGGGCAGTTTTGGACGGGGGCGTTGTACGTCTTGTGGGCTTGGGTAACAATGTGCGACACCCGATGCCACGCGGGGCAAAAGGGTATGAGACCAGGCTCCTTAAGACCCTTGTTTGCGTGCCACGTTTGCCACAAAACGTACACGCCGGAGGGAATGTTGAGCATAAAGTGGAAAAAGTAAGGGTAGCGAGGGACGAGAACCACTGGAATGCTTCCATCCGCGCCGATTTTCTCAAACTCCGCCAGCGCATCCGACGGTCTCGATATTTTCCTCTGCACCACGTGCGAGTGCTTCGTGTTGAGCTTGGGCGCAAACTCCATCTTCTTCTTCTATATTATAATAGTACGTACCGATCTGCGATGATGCGCCTTTTGAACAACGAACCTTATCTCCTCCTCCGCGAAATGAATAAAAACCATGCAACTGCTTCTCATTTATTCACCGAAACGTGCGGCCCTTTTCAATATAAATAAACAGTAATGAAAAAAATTAAAAAAAAAAAAAAAATCAAAATTCATTGAAAACGGAAACGATGGAAACGGAAAAAGGACGCCAAAATGAATGAATGACCACTTTATTAGGAAATCGACGGCAAAGCACAATATGTAATTACCCATATACTACGTTCCCTCTGATTACATTACACATCATACATTGCAGTCCTGGATTGAAAATGGAAAAAAGATACCCATACTCTCTTGGGTCTTGGGCAACGATGGAAAAGCCTTACTACAACATAATAAAATAATCGGCAAACATATTTAGTACGAGTATACAACATATTTAACATTCTATGATCTCTAATAATTATTATATTAAAAGGCATGCAAGGATATATGGAGTGAATCTTAAAATATATGTTACCTTAATATATTATACGTATACATTATAATAAAAGGAAAATCACTTGTATGATGAAGGCAGTCGTGGAATATGCGTATCCCTTAATAAATTAATATTTACTTAAATAAATAGTATTACGATACGATTATTATTAAGGGTATTATCTTCTATGGAGTGAATCTTTCATTTTTGAAAAATTAACTAAAGAATGAAGCGACGTGGACAACCACTTCATGATGTGTCATTATGTAAATATGATGTGTCATAATATTATAGTAAAAGTAGGAGAAAGAATGACCGCGCTCGTTGGAATGGAGAAAGATGCGCGGGTCAATAAATAGGGCAACGAGGGTACTACTAGTTGATGGTTTGTTTGCGAGGGAAAAAAGATACCTATTATGTGAGTGCATATTATGTACATTTTGGAAATGTTGGAAATGGTGGAATCGAAGGCACCTCTTACGACGTAGCTCGTTCACGTATGCGTATTATTATTTTTTATATACTATACTCGTACAAGTAGAAGCGCGAGCATATTTTTTCAATTGGAATCAATTATTTATTACTTCAACAATGGTGGAGCTTAAAGGCGTATTTACTGCCCTCGTGACGCCGTTCACGCAAGATGGCAGCCGCGTAGATTACACTGCGCTGGAGGCGCTCGTCGAGTCGCAGATCGCTGCTGGGGTGGACGGTTTGGTGCCAATGGGAACAACGGGCGAGTGTCCCACTGTATCCCACGAAGAGCACGAAAAGGTCATTGAGTGCGTCGTGCGCAAGGCTGCAGGCCGCGTCAAGGTCATCGGCGGCACTGGCAGCAACAACACGAACGAGGCGCTCCGGTTGACTGCGTTTGCAAAGAAAGTGGGCTGCGACGCCGCGCTCATGGTCAACCCGTACTACAACAAGCCCAATCAAGAGGGCCTGTACCAGCACTTTGCCAAAGTGTGCAACGAAGTCGGCTTGCCCATCGTGCTGTACAATATCCCGGGGCGCACTGGCATCACGATGGCGCCCGCGACCGTCGCGAGGCTGTACAACGACTTTCCAGGCAAAATCGTCGCCATCAAGGAAGCGACGGGCTCTCTCGACATCGCCACGGAAATCGCCAGCTTGTGCGACATCACGATTCTTTCGGGCGACGACTCGCTGACGCTGCCCCTCATATCCATCGGCGGCAGCGGCGTCATCAGCGTCGTCTCCAACTACGGCCCCCAGCTCATCAAAGATATCGTCGACAACGCGCACGCGGGCGACTACGCGAAAGCGGCAGAAGCGCACAGAAAGGTGTTCAAGTTGATCAAGCTCATGTTTTGCGAGCCAAATCCCCAGCCGTGCAAGGCGGCGATGGCTATGCTAGGCATGTGCACCCCGACTTGCCGCTTGCCCCTGTGCGACGTTGCGCCCGAGACGGAGGCAAAGATTCGCGCGATGCTTCCCGAGTTTGGATTCTCGCCCAAGTAAATGAGTAAGCAGCTTACAACATGTTATGCCGTACGCCGCGCGATGCAATAAAATAATAAAAAAGAAAATATATATTGTTTTGAATAAAATATTTCAATATGACGCAATAATATGATGTAATAAAGTTAGACCTTGAGGCACGCGGAAGGATCTTTGCCCGCGCCGATAGACGGCTTGATCTTGTCCTCCTTGGCAGAGCCGACGTCGACCACGACGGGCTTGCACCCATCCGCCTTGCCGCAGTACAGCATCCTCATGTTGCAGTAGTTTGTAGAAAAGTCAGATACGCTGGTAACTTGGCTCTCCGAGCACGCTTCGAACTTGCACTCGGACGAGCTTCCCGGCGTGAGGGTAAAGACCATCTTGTCCGTGTACTTGCCGTTTCCAGTCGTGCGGTGGAGCGCAATGGAGGAGTCGGAGAACTTATCAATCGTGTACGTTCCGTTATTGTGAGGATCGTGCCACGTTCCGTATTGGCCATCCACGCGCGCCTTGATTTCGTCCGCAAAAGACGTGCAGTTGGCAGCAACGGACCCAGTCACCTCGCACGAGGCGTGGACGAACGCCGACGACCCAGGGCACTGCATCGCAGCCGACGTGGGCGCGAGCGCAGCTGCTGCAAATGCGGCAGCAGCAACAGCAGAAACGTATCCTTTCATTTTAATACTTTTTCTTCTTCGTGTTGTTGAATATACGTATCGCACGCTTTACTTAGTTGTCTTTTCTTTCTTTGCAAAAAACGCAAATATCGTAGAGGAAAAAAAAAGAGATGCGCACAATTGCGTCGTGGGATTAGGAATGAAGGAAACGTCTTCTTGATGGTATAGCATCCCCCTGCCCCCTCTCCATCCCTATCATCATCGCAAATACTACGTTCTCTTATTTCCCCCCGATCGCCATTCGCCATGGAAGTGAAAACACACCATATTGGAAATGAATTACATTTTGAGATCTCATTTTCAAGAATGAGGGTCCCCCTCACGCCCCAAGCGCAGTACAATACTCGCAATTTGCTTTTTTCTCCCAAAAATATTTACAATAAAGTATCGTCCGTGCCACGCCGTACCCTTAAGTGAAACGATAATAAGCTCATTTGGTACGTGATATATGCAATACGTTTAAGGATCAAGGAATAAATGCGCCGTAATTAGCTCAACCCGCATGTCGCCACGCGAGTTCATCCGCTATACTTATATATACTATGTGCGCGATTTAACGATCCTATTGAAATTACAAACCGACTTCTTCATCGAATGTCCGCCAATTGGCGAAACGAGGAGCATTTACCGTTACAAATAATAAATAATCCTCCAGAAATAGAGCGGTTAGATCAACATCCATTCCCCGGATCATAAAGGCTGCAAATGCTGCATGTTCTCTCAAAGGTGAGTGTAAGTAGTAAAGCATCATTGATACGCATCAATTAGTATTCTCTGGAAATGAATTGGAGTATACTGAATAAGGAATGTTGAGAGGGCGAGGGTTTACCGTTACAAATAATCCTCCAGAAATAGAGCGGTTATATAAACATCCATTCCGCGGATGATTTAGCCTGCAATTGCTGCATGGTCTCTCAAAGGTGAGTATAACATAGTAAAGCATCATTGATACGCATCGATAAGTATTCTTTGGAAATGAATTGGAGTATACTGAATAGGGAAGGTTGAGAGGGCGAGGGTGCGCGCGTGCCGATTCGAGCCGCACGCGACTTCTCGATGTCCATCGTCGATATTCAATGGCAACAATTGCAATGGCAGACGACGATTAGAGGCAAGCAATGGTTCGTTCGCTGGCTTCATTCCCTCTCTCTTTGTTTTTAATAAAGCGCCGCGCAAGGAAATGATGCTTGCCTTTTTTCTTTTTAAATATATTATATACATTTGCGTTTTCGTGTATATTATTATAGCAACAAAAAGAAAGGTTTCGGTTGTATTAACTCGAGTGGGTGTGAAATATTTCTTTCAATTCGCCGGAAATAATAATAATAATAATAATAATGGTCGTGTACAACTTTAAAAAGATCCGCGCGGTTCCGACGTCGACGGAGTTTGTGGATATTGTCTTGTCGGGAACGCAGCGGCGCACGCCCACTGTGGTGCATCCCGGGTATGCTATCGGACGCATCCGCGCATTTTACATGCGCAAGGTCAAGTATACTGCTGAAACGTTTAGCGAGAGGCTTGGAAATATCCTCGAGGATTTTCCCAAACTCGACGACATTCACCCGTTCTACTCCGACTTGTGCAATGTGCTGTACGATCGCGACCACTACAAAATGGCGCTCGGCCAACTCAACACCGCCAAGCACCTTATTGCGACGCTCTCAAAAGACTACGTCAGGCTTCTCAAGTATGGCGACTCTCTGTACAGGTGCAAGCAGCTCAAAAGAGCTGCCCTTGGACGCATGTGCACGCTCATGAAAAAGCACGGCGCGTCCCTCGCGTACCTCGAAGAAGTGCGCAAGCATCTTAGCAGGCTCCCGTCCATCGATCCCAACACGCGCACGCTCCTCATCACAGGATACCCCAACGTGGGAAAGAGCTCATTTATGAACAAAGTCACCCGCGCGGACGTCGAAGTGGAGCCCTACGCTTTCACGACCAAGTCTCTCTTTGTGGGTCACTGCGACTACAAGTACCTTCGCTGGCAAGTCCTCGACACGCCTGGAATTCTCGACAAGCCTCTCGAAGAGCGCAACACCATCGAGATGCAGGCTGTCACCGCGCTCGCGCATCTTCAGTGCTGCGTGCTATACTTTATGGACCTCTCCGAAAACTGCGGCTGGACCATCGAGCAGCAAGCTAAGCTGTTCGACAACATCCGCCCGCTGTTTTCCAACAAACCTCTCGTCGTGGTCGTCAACAAGACGGATCTGGTCCCATTCGAGAGCCTAGAGCCGTCGAAGAAGAAGTTGATCGAGGACCTCGCTGCTGAGTCGGGCGCCCTTCTTTTGCCCATGAGCACGTTCACCGAAGAGGGCGTCAATGACGTCAAGCAGAGGAGCTGCGAGCTTCTCCTCGAGAGGCGCGTCGAGCGCAAAGTAAAGAGCGCCAAAATTAACAACGTGCTCAACAGGCTCAACGTGGCCAGGCCGAGCGCCGGAGGACGCGAGGTCTGCATTCCTGCCAGCGTTCTCGCCGCGCGCGCGCGCAAGCGCGCGGGCAAGTCGGCAAACCCCGCCGATGATTCTGGCGATGTGGTTATGGTCGGGGATGGAGCAGCGAGGCGAAAGACGCAAAAGGAGATTATGTGGGAGAGGGGCGGCCCGGGCGTGTACGCGATGGACTACAGAGACCACCACATGCTCAAAAAGGACGAGTGGAAGAGGGATGTTATGCCCGAAATTATGGACGGAAAAAACATCGCCGACTTTGTGGACCCAGCGATCGAAAAGCGCCTCGAGGAGCTCGAGAGGGAAGAGGAGGCGCGCGAGGCGGACGAGGCCGCGGCAGAATCCGACGGCGAGTCTGACCTCGACGAGGAAGAAAAGAGTACCCTGAAGCGCATCAAAGACAAAAAGGCTATGGTCGTCGCCAAGCATCGCAGAGAAAAGACGCTCCGCGCCAAAGTTCCTCGCAAGTTTGCTTCTGCGACGCGCACGCGCGTCGAATTCAAGCAAGGCCTCGCGTCCACAGGACACAGCGTTGACGCTGTTCAACCCGAAGTCGCGCGCGGCCGCAAGCGCGATCGCTCGCGATCTGCTGCGCCCCGCGGCGCGGACGGCGACGGTCCAACGACCCGCTCGCAGTCTCGGGGCAGATCCAAGTCGGCGGCTGCGCGCTCTGTGAGCGTCAAACCCGGCGAGGGCTTTCGCAACGTCAGGCAAAAGCTCGACGCGAAGCGACTCATGAAAAAGAGCCAGAGGAAAATGCAGCAGATGGGACGCGCGGGAGAAGCAGATCGCTACATCGGCACCAAAATGCCCAAGTATCTCTTTTCGGGCAAGCGCGGCAACGGCACCGCCCATCACCGCTAATCGCATCAAAGCTACTACTGCATATTATGTTTTTGTATAAAATTTTAATAGGTTTACCAACACGGGACAAACTAAATAATATTAAATATAATAAATTTAAGGTATTTTTAATATATTTAGTTAAATAAATACATTTATTCTTCTATTTTACACTTTTTTTCTTTTGCGTCGTACAAGCACACGCCGCGGTACCGCTTCCACTTGCACCTCGCCCGTTTGAACGATCCGCAGTCAACGTCTGTGGGCGCTCTCGTCGGCTTTGATGTCGGAAACGGCGTTGGCGCGCGATCCACGCACGCTTTCCCTGCCCACATGCATCGACTCTTGTTTCTTTTCAGATTGCACGCATACTTCCTTTTCAACTTTGCGCACGAAAATGGTGTTGGCGCTTTTGTTGGCTTTGCGGTGCGCTCAACGCACACCTTGCTCGCAAACACGCACTTTTTCCTGTACTTGCTTGAACGACACAATTTGTAACTTGCAGCGTTGCTGCACGAAAAGGGCGTGGGCGCTTTGGTTGGCTTTGGCGTCCGCTTTACGCACTTTCCTGCTTCAAAAGAGCATCGTTTGCGATACTTTCTTGATTTGCAGTCTTTCATCCTTCCTGCGCCGCCGCAGAATGCGTCCACTGAAGTAGGATTGCCTGTTGGTACGCTTGTTGGGTGTTGAGTAGGGTGATTTGTCGGATACCAAGTAGGATGACGCGTTGGCACTTCCGTCAGGATGTGGCAATATGGAGAGCAGGACGCCTTTGCTTTCATATCAGCAACAAACTGCGGATTCTGTATGAGACTGCCCTCGCTGTAGTATTCACAATTTCCGCATCTAGATACGTCATCTTTGCACTCGCAGAGGTAATCTTGGCCGCCATTGTGCTGCTGAAAGTACGACACGCAGGGAAGCTCCGGATGGTAAGGTTCCCCCCCATCGATTTCCCGCGCTCGACCTCCTGCCCAAAAGTCACTGCAGTCCACCTGCACAATGCCTTGGTTATCTACGCGAGGGCATATAGGAGGCGTTTCGTCATCTTCAAGGAGCCATATTTCATGCATCGTGTCGTACAGACCTTTGTGGTCCCTTCTGAGCGCATCTCTGTTCAGAAACCACCCGCAATCAAAGTAGGCTGCAGCTATTTCTGCGAAAAATTCATTCTCATTCGTTTCAGCGTATGTCCCATCGAATATGGAATCGTCCCTATCCATGTAGTGCTTGCGCCATTTGTTGAATAATTTGGGGTAGAGAACAGCCAACCCTCTCTCGTGAAAGCTGTGCGCAAACTCGTGGAGTGAGATGCAGTTGCCTTTGTACCGATCGTTGGAGTGACACAGAATATTTTCCTCAGCAGAAGATGTGACGCGTCTCCAGCACGTCGATCCCAGCCCCCGCGCCCTTTCGTCCCAAAATGAGGAATCCATGTCGCTATGTTCTGGCACATCGGTCGTTTTTTCGTGAGGATACGTGGCCATGACAGTCATTTTGACTCCGTTGTCAGCAACATATGAGCATACATCAGGTCGGTGCTTGCAAACGCGGTTGAGGTTCATTGCCATCTGCAAGAGGGCGCCGTCACTAACTTTTCCAGATGAAACGACGGGAATACCCCCTGCTGCCATAACAAACTTTTCGTAAAAGTTTAGATCCAACTTGAAGTGGCTCGCGACCTTGGTAGCACTTTGGACTGCCGGACACGTCGGCCCTATATCGCAGCAAGAAGGGTCTTTTCCACAATCGCACACACCCGCAGCTAGCTCCCGAAGCGCCCGTTTTGCATCGTACGTCGCGAGGGGCTCTATGTGCACGTAGTGCCGCCCTTCAACCGCGTCTCCGCCTGGCTCTCCGCCCGGAGCGCAGGCAAAGCACGCTTGTGCTGCCAAAAGGAGCACCAGCGCAAAAGTTCTTCTTCCTTGGACGAATCGCATTATACATCCAATTTAAAAAACAAATATTTAGTAAATAAATAATATTGCTCTAAATAATAGTTATTTATCTTTTTTTTTTGTTTATTAGAAAGCGCACTTGAAAAGAACGCGAGGGAACATTTATTATTATGATGTATTGCCATGAAGTATTATTTTTAATATTTTTTTTAAATATTTGTACTGCAAATACTAGTCTATTTACTTGTTGAAGAAATGAGGACCGAACTTTTTTCTATCCGCCCAGGTAAGCTGGGACGCGTACTCAACGACTGGGGGGTTGATGTAGGGTAGAAAGGGCGCCTCAGGATCATCGTCGTCCGCCTGCCGCAGCTCTGGCAGCCACGCTTTGACGTATTCGCCGGAGGGGTCAAACTTGAGCGCTTGGCTGACGACGCGGTAGTGCCTGCGCTTGGGATCGGCGCCGACGCCTGAAAAGTATTGCCAGTTGCCCCAGTTGGCAGACACGTCGTGGTCGCAGAGGAGCCACTGGAAGAGCTCGGCGCCCGCGCGCCAGTCGATGCAAAGGTCGTGGACGAGAAGCGACAGCGCGTTCTGGCGGGCTCGATTTGAGCAGTATCCCGAGCGCGCGAGCTGGCGCATGGCTGCGTCTGGGAAGGCAAAGCCGGTGCGTCCAGTCGCCCATTGGAGCCATTTTGCGCTGTGATCGGATGCATTTTCCCATTTTGCGCGCTTTTGCGGCGCGACTGGCTTCCATCCTTTGCGTCGAAATAAGAGGGGCCCTGCAGCCAGGGCAGAGTAGATGAAGAAATCCCGCATTTCCATGTGCGTGGCGAGCCACCTGGCGCCCTCGCCCGACTCTTGCGCAGCGTGGTAGACCTGGCGAGGCGAAATGCAACCCAAAGCAAGTGGTATAGAGAGCTTCGATGAGCCGTTCACTTTCGTGTCGGCCACATTGCGCTCAGATGTATGCGCGTGGCCATCTTTGAGAAACGTCGCAAGGCGCGCATGCGCACTTTCTTCTGTGCACGCCACAAGCGCAGGGGGTATTCGCTTCTCGATGATTTCAATAATCGTTTTTTGATCCAGTCCAAAGAGAGGAGGGCACGATGCGCTGCCTATTGCAGGACGCATGAGCTTTTCTAGTGAGGGTATTCCTCCTGGATCCGCTCCAGAGACGCGCAATTTGCCGTCGACATTCAAGCGCGTCGCGAGGCACGATCGCGGACTCGCTTTGGAGCGGACAGCGCGCCGCCATTCGCCCATCACTCTAGGCATATTTGCTAGTTTATGCGCCCACGAGGCGCTGCGAGCAGCAGGCGCCGCGCTCTTCTTTTTCGATTTCTTTGACCCTGACGTTTGGTTCGGATGCGCCAAGCGCTTCCACTCTCCCGGCAAGGGTAGATCTTCGGGATGGAAAAGAGTGCACCCAAGCTCGACGCGCACGCCGCAGCGTCCCTGAAGGACTCGGCTGCGCACGCGCGCCGAGGTCTTTGCCTCGTCCGCGCCAGGCTCATCGTGCCACCTCACTTCATCCACGCCAAGAGAAGCAGCAAGTAAAGGTATTTGAGTCTCCGCGTCGCCCTCGCGTACGATCAAATCACCTCCTAATGCGCGCAGAGACCGTCTTAAGGAAGCAACCGCACGAATCAAACAAGCGGCTGCGTGAGGTCCGGTGTACGAAACATCCCAAGAAGGGGTTGCAATAGATCTTCTCCTCGCAAAATCTCTACACTCAAATACATAAGCAGAATAGTACAATACGTCTGCATCTCCCCCCTCCCTCTCCCAGTACAAGCTATTATCATCGATACGCAGGTCACGGCGGTGCCAAACGAGCACGCCCCTTTTTTTCCCCATTTCGTTCAAATGGGCGCTACCTCCTTACATCAAAATATCATTTATTATACCTCATACTTTTCCCCCATATTTAAACAATACGAATGAAAGATTCTACTACTACTAAATAAATATAATAATATACGACTCGTGAAAGGAATGTTAGAATCGTGATATACTCTTTATTAAAAAAAAAAAAGAAAAAACAATTGACAAAAAAGGAACGTCAAAATGAAACGCTTTTTCATCGTTCTCACCTCAGGCCCCAAAGAGCATAGAAATAGGGTCACTTTTTGCAGGCTCTCAATTAATAATAATAACGCCATATAAGGTAAATAATTAGTTATTATTATTTAATAGTCAGCTTTTGTACATAAACTTTGTTTGGCTCATCGTCTTCATCTTTGATAAATCCAAAGTTGCTTTCAAAGCAATTGCGGCAAATATAATTCCATTAAAGTATGTGATGCTTGATAAGCGTTTGTTTGTGAATGCCATCGTGTTGCCATTGAACGGGTTGGTTACGTTGATGGAGATGAGGGAGACGTCGTCGGTGACAAACATGATGACGTAATGGCGAAACGCGTCGGTGAGGATTAAAAGGAAGCCGAGTATTCCAAAAGCGAATGATACAAATCCGGTTTTGCCAGTGCCTCCCCACTGCTTTGCAAAGAGTTTGGGCGTGAAACGAAGCTTCATGTGTGCGAAGATTGAATCAAAGAAAACAGCACAAGTTATGACAACTGTTCGAGCATACATGTATAGCACGTGCGTTGGATTTGGAAACATGGATATAGCTGAGGCTGCATACGCAATATTTAAGGCCAACGTCACGCTAATGCGCGTCTTTGACGTCTGCCACTGCAGCCGCAGCATGGATGGATTTACCATGAGCACAGCATTAGTGAAAGCAACTGCTGTCCCTGCACACAATATAAGAAATGTGTTGGTTGAAAACGCGACGAGACCAGAGGATAGAGGAGGCGACGACGTTTCGTTGCCAAAAAATATGATATCCGTTCCGGTGACGTCCATCCACAGGATAGGGGAGAAAAATATAGAGAATCCTAAAAGAAAAAAAATACCAGCTGATGCCTGATACAGTTTGAAATAAACCTTGAATTTGAAAAGGTAATCGCTAAGACATACAGAGTCGTATATCGTAACGTCTTCAATTTCTGGTTTCATGGAAAAGTAGAGCCCAGGCGTGTGGACATATCGAACACCCTCTCCTTTCACGCTTGCAGCTAAATTCATGTTTCCGTCTTTTATATCCACAAGTTCGTTAAATCTCTCCTCGAACGTAACATCTTCTCGATTCCTTTCTCTCATATTCAAAATAAGTCCGCTCGAAAGTCTTCTTTCTTTAAATTTGGTCTGAATTCGCTTTCGCTTCACCTTTTCATTTCCCTTCAACTCCTTTATCCATCCCGTTACAGAGCCAAAGGTGAGTTCGTCGGGCTGCACCCCCTCATGCGTCCCCATCTCCTTTATCCTTTCCACCATCCCAAGGAACGTTTCAATTTCCTCGGACGTGAATGAGGGCTTTTTCGCCCGTTCACTTTTTCCGTCCTCGAACGGTACTATCGCCGTCATTGCGATTGTATAGTATCCTTTGTTCGCAGGTTTCAACAAAATGAAATGATATTTACCTAATTTGATGATGCGCACCTTTATTGCAGAAATGAACGATTACGCGCGATTCATTGTATACTCTTCGCGCAAAGAGAGAAAGAAGATCAAGAGGCAGGAAAATGGAATATTAAGAATTTTTTTATTATTTATTTACGTAATATACGAGTATCTCCTTATGTTGTATTATGATGTTGTATGAAGCGTACGAGTACATTAGGGATTTTCTTGCAACGGATATATTTTACAAATATGAGATATTGTATGAAATGCGTCATATAATAATAACCACTATGGGTATATACGTACTTAAATAAATAAATAATAAGCAAACGACATGCATTATTTTTGTCGTGCATTTTTGTCGCGCTTTGTCCATTGTATGCGTATTAACATACCCCAACGCGTGCCTTTCTTTTTTTGAAAACATCATACCTTACCTTAGGTACGAATATACCCATAATATCATAATATCCCATTTGGAATTTGGAAGAATCGATGTTTTAATGTACATACGAGTATCCCCTTATTAATTGTAAAATTAATATTTAAATAATTAAATAGGTATTGTATTCATTCGCAATTATTAAATATAGGGTCGCACGTTTGGCTTTAGAATTTTATTATTTACTTGCGCGCATCGTGCATTGAAAAAGCAGCGCATTAAAGAAAAGAAAGTAACATCATTCGAAACGTCCAAATTTGTAGTGGTGGTGATCGCCCTGGCTGCACTTTTTTTGGTTCTTTCTTGGTATCTATCTATCTATCTATCTATCTATCTATCTATCTATCTATCTATCTATCTATCAGCAAGCGAAAGGATGTCGTCCGCGAATACTGTCGTGCCGGACGAAAATACGTCCCTTATTAAGGGAAAGGGGGCGAGTAGGAGTTTGTCAAAGGCGCGCTCTGCGTACGCGTCTGTTGACGCGGAAGCCAGCCGCATCGCCCACGGAGGCCCCCCAAGTGGCGCTGTGACCCAAAATACAGAAGCCCACGAGGAGGGCGGCGCGTACGTAAAGCCTATTGTCTTTGGGGGACTCGACGGAGTACTTACGTGCTTTGCGATCGTAATGGGTGCTGCTGGCGGCGGGCTCAACCGCGAAGCTATTCTTATTATTGGTTTCAGCTCCCTCCTCGCCGACGCGGTGTCGATGGGCGTTGGCGAGTTCCTCTCGTCCAAGGCAGAGGTAGACTACGCGAAAGTGGAGCGCGAGCGCGAAAGCTGGGAACTGCACAATTATCCAGAGGGCGAAGTGAAGGAGATGAAGGAGATTTACGTCGAAAAGGGCATGTCGGAAGAAGACGCGCAGACGATGTTTTCGATCATGGCGAAGCCGCAGTACCACGATCTCTTCGTCGACTTTATGATGAGGGAGGAGTTGGGCCTCGACCCGCCGTCGGACGACGACACGAAGGAAGCGTTCAAAGCTGGCGTCGTTATGTTTTTCGCCTTTTGCGTCTTTGGCTCTCTCCCCCTGCTCTCGTTCGTTCTCATTCCCATGATGTTTCCGTCTGCGCTCAGCCACAAAGCGCTCGTAATCATCGCTGTTGCCATCACCCTCGCCACCCTCTTTGTCCTCGGCTCGTTCAAAGCTCGCTGGTCGAAACGCAGCTGGGTCGTACTTGGCCTCGAAACGACTGTATTGGGCGGAGCGTGCGCGCTCCTCGCTTGGTTTGTTGGCTACGTCGCGGGCAACACTCTGTAAGCGCGATCTATTGATAAAAATAGTTGTAGAGCCATTTGGCATGCAATCCAATGGTTTCAAAACAGAAAATGTTTTTTTATTATAAAAAAATAATAATATTTATAAATATTATTTTATACTTTCTATATTAGCGACACTTATTTCAACGCGGTCATGGGGAGGGAGGATCCCGCCATAGCAGCAGCGCGCCGCTTCGCTTTGTCGCTCTTGACCTTGACCGTCATTACGATAGATGCGACGAAGAGGAGCCCGCCTACGATGTGGAGTTGTCCAAACGGCTTGGCGATCATCACGTAGCTCAGCACGATGGTGCACACTTTGCGGCAGCTTTTGACGATTTCAGCGTTGGTGGCGCCAAAATGTTTGATGAGGAGCAAGATAAAGGCGACGCCGCAGTAGCCGAGGGCTGAAAATGTGACGGTCATGTAAAATACCTCGGGGTGGGAGAGCGCGTGCGTGAGCGCGGTGCTGAGCTCTCCCGAATACGTCATCGGAACGAGGAGGTAGAACGCGCCGATGATGCTCGAGTAGGCCATCACTTCTCCCTGGGAGCACTTGCAGGTGCGAAAAAAGCGCTTTTCTTCGTAGTTGGCAGTAATCGCGTCCATGATGACGCCGATGGAGATGAGAAAAATGCCAACGAGGGAGAATTTGGGCGACTGCTCTGCGTCCCCGAGCGTAAAAATAACAATCGCTGCGGCGAGGGTAAACACAGTAAAGTACTCCGCGCGGGTGTAGTGCTTGCCTTGCAGCACGACGCCCATGATCATGACGGGAATGACCTTGCTCGACTTGAAGACGACCCGCATGGGGTAGTTGAGGTACGTGAGGGACCAGTTTGTGAAGTACATGCCCCCTAGCGTAAATACGGACAGTATAAAGTAGTCTTTGAACGTCGCCTTCATCTTATCGCCCGACATAAACATCTCAAAAAAGCCGCACGCGGCGTACGTGAGCGTCGTGATGAGCGTCATAAACCCTCCCGACGAAAACCCAGGAATCAAAAACACCCTTTCCTGCAAGTACGCAAATCCCACCGAGCATACCAGCGAACCAGCCGCCAAAATACCAAACTGCACCTGCTCCGGAAACCCCGCCAGGTCCACGCCAAACGCCTTGATCATTTGCCTCTCGGGCATGTTTGCCACTATTTACCTATATATTATCTTTTTCACCAAGCAGCAACAGTGCAAATCGCGATTCGAAACAATTAATTAGTTTAAAATATTTACGTTCATGACGACGCGACGCTGCAAAAAGCAAAAGCAGGAATTGGGGCGTTT
>JACLAC010009650.1_pt1 | contig 21216 bp, 20 predicted proteins | sample 8027881 | NCBI WGS metagenome assembly JACLAC01 (sample SAMN15725517, study PRJNA655200) | protist metagenome | isolation source: fluorescence activated cell sorting (FACS) single amplified genomes of... | place: Spain: Blaines Bay Microbial Observatory, Mediterranean Sea | collected 2016-01-19 | reverse complement strand
TGAAAGATATGTGTTAAATAGTTTTCACGTAACTTCTGAAGAACTTATAAGGAGAGTTAAAAAAGTGACCAACTGGGATGGCTCACCTATATACATTCCTAAAGGTTTACTTAAATCAGCTGGACCTCTATTTGATTTAGTTTCTGCATTTTCATCTGGTGAGTCAATAATATGCAGAGAGTCAGTCAGAGTTCTGACCCATGGTCATGTTTATGACGGTTCAAAAGCACAAAGTGATCTAAAAATTGACTACATAGATGTAGATAGTTTTATACACAAGATTATTAGTTGGTTAATAAGTCAAGATCTCTTGAAATTAGAGATAACGAACAAGGACTAAAAAATGAATGAATTTGATGAGCTATTAGAAATAGTTGCCAAATTAAGAGTCGAGTGTCCCTGGGATCAAGAGCAAACCCATGAGTCTTTAGCCAAACACTTAATTGAAGAGTCTTATGAGCTATTAGATGCAATATCCAAATTAAATACCTCTACAGAAAGTTTTGACGAGCTAAAAAATGAATTAGGGGATGTATTACTACAGATATTTCTCCATTCAAAAATAGCGGAAGAAAAAGAATTTTTTAATATGTCTGATGTGATGGCAAATTTACGTTTAAAGCTAATTAAAAGACATCCTCATATTTTTGAAGATATCAAACTTGATTCTGCAGAGGACGTAGAGAAACAATGGGAGAAAATTAAACAACAAGACAGCAACTCTATTTTTGATGATTTAAATCACAGCCTACCTCCTGTAAATGTTGCCTTTAAAGCTCAGAGAAAAGCAAAAAGTCTTAAACTAACCTATCCCAATTATGAAGACGCCTTAGAAGACCTTATCTCTGAAGTTAATGAATTAAAAGATGCAGACAATAATGAGGATAGAAAAGATGAATTAGGAGATGTTTACTTCTCACTTCTAAATGTATCAAGATATTTAGATGCTGACCCTGAAATTCAACTAAAACGTTCAATTGATAGATTTATAACACGAGCAAAGTATGTTGAAGAAAATTACGATGAAAATGCTGATATTAATGAGCTTTGGCAGGAAGCAAAGAATAATCAAATAGAGTCGTAAACTTGAAAAATTCTGTTAAATTTTAACTAACAGGGTTATGAATACAAATATTAATAAAATACACGCTAGGTATGTCCTAGATTCACGAGCTAATCCCACTGTGGAGGCTGAAGTTACCTTAGAAGATGGTTCTTGGGGTAGAGCATCAGTTCCTTCAGGTGCATCAACTGGAAAATTAGAAGCCCACGAACTTAGAGATGCTGATACACATTTTTTAGGCAAAGGTGTCTCCAAAGCAGTCGAAAAAGTTAATACTGAAATATTTAAATTACTTAAAGGACAAGATGCTGGAGATCAGAGCAATGTAGATAAATTGATGATTGAGCATGATGGGACACCAAATAAAAGCAATTTAGGAGCAAATTCAATTCTTGCTGTTTCAATGGCAAGTATGAATGCTTACTCAAATGCAACAAAAAAACATATGTATGAGCTTGTGCCTAATATTTATGGCGCACCTTCCTTACCAGTACCTTTCATGAACATACTGAACGGTGGAGCTCACGCAGATAATAAAGTTGACATTCAAGAGTTTATGATTGTGCCTCATGGATTTACACAATTTGACTCTGCCTTACGAGCAGGTGTAGAAATTTACCATACGTTAAAACAGCTACTAAAAGATAGGGGCTTGGCAACAAATGTAGGGGATGAAGGTGGATTCGCTCCAAATCTAAACTCCTCAGAAGAAGTATTAAAAATCATTATTGAAGCGGTGGAAAAAGCAGACTACAAAATGGAAGAACAAGTTTCAATTGCTTTAGATGCGGCATCATCTGAATTTTATAACGAGGGTGAGTATCAAATTGAGAATCAAAACCTTAGTTCTAGTGAAATGGTTGACTATTTGGTTGACCTGACTAAGAAATTTCCGATTATTTCAATAGAAGATGGTCTCGCAGAGGATGACTGGAATGGTTGGAATGAATTAACCGAGAAAATCGGCGATACGACCCAACTTGTTGGAGATGATTTATTTGTGACACAGTCTCAAATGTTAGAAAAAGGAATTGAGCAGAAATCCGCAAATTCAATATTAATTAAAGTGAATCAGGTTGGAAGCTTAAGTGAAACATATGAAACTATGGAACTCGCCAATACAAATGACTTTACATCAATGGTCTCTCATAGGTCTGGTGAAACAGAGAATATATTTATCAGTCATCTAGTAACAGGTACCTCAAGTGGTCAAATTAAAACAGGAGCACCTGCAAGGTCAGAGAGAACAGCAAAATATAATGAACTTCTTCGAATAGGAGAAGTTATCGGACTCGACAACTTTAATAATAAAAAATGGATCAAATAAACACTTTTAAGAGAAACTTAGTTTCTAAAATTATGATATTTACGATAACTTTTTCTGCCCTATATTTTATTTTTGATACTTACGAGGTGAATTATAAAAATTATAGGTCCATGCAAACAACTTTAGAAAATAGAATTGAACATTCGGAAGAATTAAAAAATGAGATTAACGATTATCAACTTAAGATCGATAATTTAAATGACCCTGATAAATTAGATCTTATTCTTCAAGAACATGGTTACGGACGAGATGGAGAGGTGCTGCATAAATTTGAAGTACCTGAGGCTGTGACTCCATTAGAAGAAACAATTAAACGAGAAAGAAGTAAAAGTGCTTTTGAATTATTTGTAGAATTTATCATTGGTACTAATGATGAATCGCAGTAAGCAAATAGTAGAAATACAACTCGGTCGAAAACTAAGAAGTGATGCAAACATCGTTACAACATGTCATTTCAATCTCCCAGTAGTTATTAAAGTACCCCCAAATCTTGATGATGGCACTCCATTCCCAACTACTTATTGGCTTTCATGTCCTATGTACAATAAGAAGGTTGGCTCACTTGAGTCGACAGGCCTTATAAAAGAACTCGATCTTCAAATACAACAAGATGAAGACTTACAAAAACAATGGTCAGATCGTCAGCGTTCATACGAAAGTGAACGTAGTCAACAGGTAAAAGAAGATACAAAGATTCAACCCTATGGTGGTGTTGGGGGAGCACGTGAAAGCATAAAATGCCTTCACTCACATTTAGCTGACCAACTAGCTACAGGTAAAAATGTTGTCGGAAAGATTGTTGAGGAATTAGTCGGAGGCTTTAATTGTCAAGAACCATGTATTGATGATGAACAACTTGAGAAAAATACTTCATGGAAAGTCGAATGGTAAAGGTCGCAGCAATTGACTGTGGTTCAAATTCAACCCGTCTACTAATTGCGGACGTCTCCTCCGGGGAATTAGTACCAATCTTTAAAACGCATAAGGTTACAAAAACCTCAGAGGGGCTTGAAGGTTCAAATGAGATTTCAAATGATGCAAAAAATCGTCTTATTAAAGCTTTAAGAGAGTACCAAAAGAAAATAAATTCAGAAAATGTTGACCAAATATTTATCACTGGGACTGCAGTATTTAGAGATGCTCAAAACTCTGAAAAGATTATTGAAGAGATAAAAAATAAACTTGATTTAGAGATTCAAGTTATTAGCGGAGAAGAGGAGGGTTTTCTAACTTCTTTAGGAGTTTTATCTACTAATACTATTGAAGAAAATTTCTTTATAGTCGACATTGGAGGTCGCAGTACAGAATTAATTTATGACTTTGAAAAAAGAACAAATGTTCACTCTCTAGATATTGGCGTTGTTTCTCTTACAGAACGGGTTACCAATACTAACCCTTATAGTTCATCTGACAAAGAGGAAGCAGATGATTTAATTAATAAAAATATCGATTTAGAAATAGATACACAACAAACATTCATGATTGGTGTTTCGGGAACTTTTACTTCTATTGCTTCAATTTACTTGGAGCAAAAAATTTATAATGAAGAGGAGATACATTTAACAAGTTTAAGTTATTCATGGATATCTAATTTGTCTTCAAAACTGAACCAAATGAGCGAAGCTCAGATTATTAGTAAATATCCATCTTTAGATCCAAAAAGAGCAAAAACCTTATCGGCAGGTGTATTAATAGTCTGCAACATAATGAAAAAATTTAAATTTGATGAGCTAAAAGTCTCAAAAAGTGATATTTTAGAAGGGCTAATCTTAAAAAATTATTAAGTTTAGATAGGTAGCCCGGGTGGCGGAATTGGTAGACGCGACGGACTTAAAATCCGTTATTCGAAAGGATGTGGGGGTTCGAGTCCCCCCCCGGGCACAGAATAAATTAAAAGAAAATCTTAAATTTCGCAAACCAAAATAAGAAAATTTTCAATTCTATATGACGGAATTTTTTCTTTTATATACTATGTTTACTAGTTAAAGATTAAATCTTTGGCTACGTACGTAAACAAAGGAGAAATAAATAATGAGGAAATCATTATTAATGACTTTTTTGCTTTTAACTCTAATTCTTGGAGCTTGCGGTGGTGCAAGCCTCGAAGGTGAAGAAGTAACCATCACTGGTGCTCTCATCGGAGAAGATCAAGAAGGTTTTAGAGCTAACTTTGAATCCTTTACCGAGGAGACAGGGATAGTTGTCACCTACCAAGGTTCAGACAACTTTGAGCAAGAAATTCAAATTCAAATGGAATCTGGTGATACACCAGACTTCGCATTATGGCCACAACCAGGAGCAGTTGTAGATGCAGCTTCTCGTGGTATGTTAACACCACTTGCAGATCTAGACGTTGATCTTGATGCATATGCTACCAACTTTTCATCCTATTTAGTAGGATTAGGAACAGTTGACGGTGTTGTTTATGGTGGTGCAAATGCAGCTAACCTTAAGAGTATTGTTTGGTATCAACCAGCAGAATTTGAGGCAAGAGGCTATGCAGTTCCTGAAACATGGGATGCAATGATTGCACTTGCAGATCAAATTGTTGCAGACGGAATGAATCCATTCTGTTTCGGTATGTACTCAAACGGTGCATCAGGTTGGTTAGCAACAGACTGGATGGAAGATATTATGCTTCGTACCGGTAACGGAACTGCTTCTTACGACCAATGGGTTACAAACGAACTTAAGTTCGAAGATCCAATCGTAAAGAATGCAGCTACACTTTTAAGCCAAATCATGCATACTGAAAACTATGTTGTTGGTGGCACAGATGCTATCGTTTCAACATACTTCGGTAACGCACAAGACCCAATGTTCTCAAAAGATGCAAATGGCAACCCAGGTTGTTTCATGCATAGACAAGCATCTTTCATACCTGCATTCTGGCCTGAGTCCGCTCAAGCAGGAGTAGGTGTTGAGACTACAGTCTTCCCATTCCCAGTAATTGATGCAAGCCTTCCAAAGGCTGCTTTAGGTGCTGGCGACATGTGGGGTGCATTTAATGACAGAGATGCTACAAAAGCCGTCGCGGAATATATGCTTAGCGCAGAATTCCACGCAGCTGCAGCAGCAATGCCTAACAATGCAAGATTAAGTGCTCATACAGGATTTGATACTTCCGTATATTCAAAAGACATTAATAGAATATTAGGAACTATCATTGCTGATGCTTTAGCAGCCGATGCATTTAGATTTGATGCATCTGACTTAATGCCACCTGAGGTTGGTGCTGGTTCTTTCTGGAAAGAAATGATGAACCTAGCAGTTGAAGGCCCAGGCTACATTGATACTGCAATGGCAAATATTGATACTTCTTGGCCGTAAGCCAATAACGTATTAATTAATTTTGATAGCCACCCATCTGGGTGGCTATCTTTTTATCTATCGATTAAAATTAAAAATTAGCATGAAACAAAATACTCAGGAAAAGAAGTTATTCACATTTGGCATCTCTACCTTAGCTCTAGTAATCTTTCCACTCGCATGGTTTCTCTCACAAGCTATTTTATTTAGGGAACTTACAGAACAAGTTACACGAAACGTGTTAGTTCTTATAGCTATACCCCTAGGTTCAACTCTTGTTTTTTTACTCTTCCTGGGGATGGACAGGCTAATTAAGTTAGTCCCAAGAGATTCTAGAGAAGTTTTAGAAGCCAGAATGTTTGTTGGCCCATCTATTTTTATGATTTTCTTATTTCTTTTTTACCCTGCTGTTCGCACCATTTATTTAAGTTTTAAAGATAGATATAGCAATGATTTTATAGGATTAGACAATTATAGGTGGGCATTTACTGATGCTGAGATGATTACAACTATAAGAAATCAGGTTGTTTGGCTCATCTCAGTAGTTGTTTTAACTGTTTTCATTGGTTTAATAGTTGCCTGGCTTACTGATAGGTTAAATAAAGGTGAGTCATTTTTTAAGTCAATTGTTTTTATGCCTATGGCAATTTCAGCTGTTGGTGCAACAGCTATATTCAAATTTATTTATGAATATAGACCGCCACCATTAACTCAGATTGGAATAATTAATGGAATTAGGGTTTCGAGAGGAGAAGAGTGTTACAACAATCGCATTATTGATGGCGTCCTAGAAGGATATGATAATGAGAGTTGCGTTAACGCCGTAGGGTGGTTACAACAAAGAGATTTATCAAATCTGCCGATTGCTGAGTCTCTAGAAAGTGGTGGATGGTTTTCTAATATGCTTATCAACCTACCTATAAATACTATGTTGTTGATGATTATTATGGTCTGGATGTACACAGGTTTTGCGGCAGTAGTATTTTCTGCTGGAATTAAAGCAATACCTGGAGAAATCATGGAGGCTGGCCAAATTGATGGTGCATCAGAATTAAGAATATTTAGATCAATAGTTATTCCATACATAAAAAGTACCGTGATAGTTGTTGGAACCTATATGGTTGTGACGGTACTAAAAGCATTTGATATTATATATGTGTCAACGAGGGGAGACCTAGAAACAAATTTATTAGCTGTAAAAATGTTGGATGAGTTTTCTAAGTATAGAAACTTTGGTAGGTCATCAGTTGTTGCGGTGTTAATATTTGTGTGTGTTCTACCTGTGATAATAGGAACAGCGTTAAGAGAAAGAGAGAACGCCGACTCATGACAAGAAATAATCAAAAATGGTATGACAAACCAGCTACTAAATTAATTCTGATCACTATTGCAATAACATGGATGTTTCCAATTTTTGGATTCCTGTTGAGCTCTTTTAGACCTGGTGAAAGCATTAAAAGAACTTCATGGTGGGATGCTATTTATACTGGAACAATCTGGTCAGAGCTGAGTTTTAATAATTATGTTGAAGTATTTAGAGCTGAAAACCTTGATAGGTCATTTTACAATTCATTAGCTGTAACAATTCCTTCCACCATAATCCCAATAACAATTGCTGCTTTTGCGGCATATGCATTTGCTTTTATGGAATTCAAAGGAAAAGATATTCTTTTTCTTTTTGTTGTTGGCTCAATGATTATCCCCCTCCAAATGTCATTAATACCACTCGTACAATTATTTAAAGATGGCATCGAGATTGCTGGCATTCCTATAATTCCAGCACTTGATCTTAATGGTACCTTTGTGGCAACTTGGTTTGCTCACACCGGATTTGGATTACCCTTGGCTACTTTTCTACTTAGAGATTTTATGATGGGCTTACCCAAAAGTGTTATTGAGTCTGCAAAAATTGATGGTGCTAGTCATTTCACAACTTTTTTTAGATTAGTTCTACCTCTTTCAGTAGCTGGCATTGCAGCTTTTGGTACGTTCCAATTTCTTTGGGTCTATAACGATTTTCTAGTTGCAAATGTCTTTTTAGGAATCTACAAGCCAGAAAATCTTGTGGTAACCTCACACATGTCCCAAATTGTTGTGGGTAGGTTTGGAGAAGCATGGCACCTGAGAACTTCTGGAGCTATTATTTCTATAATCGTACCATTAGCTGTCTTTTTTGGCTTGCAACGATTTTTCATTAGAGGATTAATCGGAGGAGCTGTTAAGGGTTGAAAGACCCACGTAGAGCTTTTATATTCTTATTAATAATATTTTGTTCATCAAGTAATACTGTTGAATATGAAATTGCAATATCTGAGAGCTATACAAATAAAGAAATCATTAAAAATGTTGACTCTAAGCTTGTTTACACTATTCAGGAATCAAGTGATGAAGTAATACTTCAAGTTCAAAGCTTTCCTCAAAACCCAGATGACATAGAAAGTTACTCACTTGTATTTGATCTTAAATTTAGAGAAGATTACGAGAAAGATATTGATAGTCTTTGTATTGGTCCGTCTTGGGAAGGATTTGGACCAGGTGAAGTAAGTATAAATCTTGAAAAAAATAAAAATTTTACAAATTCAATAACGGGGACGATTAACAACAAAAATAGTGATGGGTGTAACAATTACTACTACTATCTAAGATTCTTTACAGTTAATCTACAAAATGGAGAGCAAATTCTAATTGGTGTTGCTACTGATTATGCTAAAAACTATCCAGATGCTCCATATGTATGGCTTCAAAATAAAAATAATCAAATTGAAGAGCTTGGGTCTACTAAAATAGAAAAATATAGTCTAAATTTTGAACTGAGTAGATAAAAATGAAAATTGGAGTTGACTGGGGCGGCACAAAGATAGAAGCCGTAGCAATTGATCCTGTAGATGGATCTGAAATAAAGAGAACTAGAATCGATGCTCCTCAGGATGACTATGAAAAATTAATTCTCTCTGTGGTTAATTTAGTAAATCAGATATCAGAGCCTTTTAAAAATTTTACTGTTGGAGTTGGAATGCCTGGTTCACTGCATCCTCAAACAGGACTTGTTCAAGTTTCTAATACGAAGATACTTGAGAATAAACCAGTTAAAGCTGATCTTGAGCAGGCTCTGGGTTATGAGATAAAAATTGCAAATGATGCAGATTGTCTAGCCCTTTCGGAAGCAGTTGATGGAGCTGGAAAAAATCAAAACCAAGTCTTCGCTGTGATACTGGGAACTGGAGTTGGAGCAGGCTATGTTGTCAACAAAGAACTAATAGAAGGCCCAAATAAACTTACCGGTGAATGGGGGCAAAATCCAATTCCAGGCCCAATGGATGAATATGAAAAGACAATTAAAAGACACTGTGGAAGGGTTGGAGCAATAGAAGTATTTATATCTGGACCTGGCCTTGAGCAGCATTATGATTTTCTCAGTGGTAAAAAAATTAACTCTAAAGAGATAGTGAAGCTTTATAGAGAAAAAGATGAAACCGCTTCTATTGCTATGGATAACTACTTTGAGAGAGTTGCAAGAAGTTTTAGTTCTTTTGTCAATATTTTAGATCCTGAGATAATTGTTTGTGGGGGAGGCATGTCAGATATAGATGAGCTATACGATGAAATTCCTAAAAGAATCATTCCCTACCTTGCGTCAGATTTTTTTCTTACACCTATAGTAAAAGCCATGCATGGAAACAGCAGTGGAGTTAGAGGTGCAGCTTTTTTATGGGCTTAAAAAAAAATAGTTTATTTTTAATAATATTTGTAGTCACAGTTAGTGTATTTTCATTTATTGCATATCAACCTCAAGATGTAATCATTGGGGGTCCAAGTTTTCCACAGATTGAATATTTCAATGAAGAGTTAGATATCATTTCAAAGGAACTTGGAATCACAATTGAATACAAAACATACAGTGATATCGAAACTTTTTTAATAGAAAATCCAGATCATAATTTAGACTTAGCATTAATCCCTAACCCTCAAGGTGTTGTAAATTTAGGCCAAAGAGGTATTGCTGTACCTGTAGATGAATTATTCACTGAAAATTATTTGAGTAAGAATTTCTCTCAACATTTACTAGAAATAACAACCTCTGAAGTAGATAGTAATAATTATGGAGTTTGGTTTAGGGTAATCCCAAATTCACTAATTTGGTATGACGTAAGTAAGTACGAAGCTTCTGGCTCACCAGTTTTTAATACCTATGAAGAAATGATTAAGTTCACTCAAGAAAATTCATTTAAAGACGAACCCTTATGGTGCATGGACATTGAAAGTGGTGCATCAACAGGTTGGATAGCTACAAATTGGCTAGAGGACACAATACTTCATAAATATGGTCCGCAAGTATACGATGAATGGTTTAGACAAGATAAATTAGCAAGCTCAGATGAAGTAACTTTATCAATTTTAGATATTGGTAAATTAATTTTTATTGAAGATGCTGTTTATGGCGGGCATAAAAGAATGGTAAGAAAAGAGTTTAGAAATAATTATCGAAATTTACTGGATGAAAGTAATTCTTGCATATTTACATGGTCAGGACATTTTGCAAGTTACTATTTTCCTGAAAATTTTGAGTATGGCATTGATTATGATTTTTTTAAACTGCCATCAGAAAATTATAAAAAAGCAATGGTTGGGATAGGCGATGTATTCATAGGCTTAAATAATGATACAAACACAATCAATGTTATTAACTCTCTCGTGTCGCCAGAATTTGGAGAGAAATGGCTCAGTAAAAAAGACTCTCATTATATTTCAGCAAACATGAATTCCTATATTGACTCCTTAAGCAACCAAATGATAATTAAGCAGACTGATTTAATTAGAACTTCCCTCAAGGATGATCTGTTTAGATATGATGCTTCTGAACTTATGGATAGAAAAATTGGCTCAGATAGTCTTTGGTACGCTTTGACGAAATACATTGAATTGAAAAGTTTTTTTATCGAAGAGGTTACTGAAGAGCTCGACAGCACTTATTAGTTATAAAGCGTTACCAGAATCTGGATCAAAAAAATGTAATTTTGATGGATCAATTGAAAGATTGATTTCCTCGCCTTCTTGTACGGTTGAGTTAGGGTTTATTCTTGCAATAAACTTAGTTTCATCACCTAATACAGTGATATCTTCTCCTTCATCAGCAAGAATTTCTTCAATTGCTTCTGTTTGCACAGGCTTTAGATCTTTGTAGAAATGTATATACGAGTCTGAACCAAGCTGCTCCAACAGAGTAACCTTGATACTTATTGATTCAGTATATTCACCATCTTTAGCATAAAGTGAGTCTTCGAATGCTTCAGGCCTTATTCCCAAAACAATTTGCTTTCCATCAACTTTTTTGAGTTTTTTTGTATGTTCGCCACTACATGTAATTGTTTCATTAGCAAAAGAGAGTTCCGCAGTATCTCCTGATAATTTTACATCTGCATAAACAAAGTTCATTGAAGGACTACCAATAAAACCAGCAACAAAGATATTTTTCGGGTAAAGATATATCTCACGCGGTGTGTCAATTTGTTGAAGTTCACCTTTTCTGATAACAGCAACTCTATCACCCATTGTCATTGCCTCGACTTGATCGTGAGTAACATAAAGTGTGGTTGTTTCAAGTTGAGTGTGCAGCTGACCAAGCTCAGCTCTCATCTGTACTCTTAATTTTGCATCAAGATTGGAAAGGGGTTCATCCATTAAGAATGCTTCTGGGTTTCTTACGATAGCTCTACCCATAGCTACACGTTGTCTCTGGCCACCAGACAAAGCTTTTGGTTTTCTTTCTAAGAGTTCACTAATTTCAAGTGTTCTTGCTGCATCTTTAACTTTTTTATCAATTTCTTCTTTTGAAAGTTTTCTTAGCTTCAATGAGAAAGCCATATTATCGTAAACTGACATATGTGGGTATAACGCATAATTTTGAAATACCATTGCAATATCTCGATCTTTTGGAGCAACTTCGTTCACAAGTTTTTCACCAATAAAAATTTCCCCTTCAGTAATGTCTTCTAATCCTGCAACCATACGAAGCAGAGTTGTTTTACCACATCCAGACGGACCAACAAGGACTACAAACTCTCCGTCATTAATTTCTATATTGACATCTCCGAGAGCCCTTGTTCCATTTGGATAAATTTTTCCAACATCAGTAATTTTTATTGCGCCCATAACTTCTTATATTTTAAACAGAAACTAGTTATTTTAAAAACAATTTCGCCTTTATAATTACTTTATGGCTGGAGTCCCAACTAATAGAATTACAACACTTAAAGATATAGAGCCAGATCTTGAAAAAGACTTTGTTTTGTACTGGGTTATCAATTTTAAGAGAACATCCTATAACTTTGCTCTCGAACGAGCAGTTGAGTGGGCAAATAAACTTTCCAAACCACTACTTATCTTTGAACCACTAGTTCTTGATTACCCTATGTCTAGTGTTAGATTTCACAAATTTTTCCTAGAGGGAATGAAAGATGTTGCTGAAAATATTGCCGATACAAATGCACATTACTATCCATTCGTAGAACAGGCTGCAAAAGAAAGTGACCAGCTGTTGTACGAGCTTACTTCAAAAGCTGCTGTTGTTGTGACAGACGATTACCCGACCTATTTTGTACCTCAAATGACAGCAAATGCTAAAGGAGTAATTAATACAAGGTATGAAATTGTTGATGCAAACGGTTTAATTCCAATTCGAATTGCAGAAAAAGAGTATGTTAGAGCCCATGATTTTAGAAGATACATGCACAAAAACTTACTAGATTTTCTTGTTGACGTACCTGAAGAGCAACCTCTAAGTAAATTAGAGTTTAAGTTTGATGAGACATTATTAAAAGATATTAATAAAAAATGGAATAAAATAAATTTCGATACATTTAATCAAGAAAATTTTTTGGCTGACCTCAATATAGATAAGTCTGTAAAGGAGAGTTCAATAATTGGTGGCTACAAGAAAGCAAAGGAAAGACTGGATTACTTTTTAGAGACTGGGTATAACAATTATGCAACCCTTAGAAGTCACCCATCCGAAGATGCCAGTAGCAATCTTTCTCCCTATTTACATGCAGGACATATCTCACCTTATGAAATATTTTTAAGAGTAAACGAACAAGAGTCCTGGTCTTTAGAGAATATTAATCCAGCATTTGTCGGAAGGAGACAGGGATGGTGGGGAGGTTCCGAAAATCTAGAAAGCTTTTTTGACGAACTGATAACTTGGAGAGAACTTGGATATCATACATGTGTAACTCGATCTGATTATGACCAATACTCCTCTTTACCTCAATGGGCCATCAAAACTCTTGAGGAACATGAAAAAGATCCAAGAGAGCATATTTACACCTTGCAACAATTAGTCAATTCCGAAACTCATGACGAAATATGGAACGCTGCTCAAACACAACTTAGAGAAGAGGGAATTATCCATAACTATTTAAGAATGTTGTGGGCAAAGAAAATACTAGAGTGGTCTCCAACCCCACAACTCGCACTGTCATATATGATAGATTTGAATGATAGATTCGCACTAGATGGTCGAGATCCAAATTCTTACTCTGGAGTATTCTGGACATTGGGTAGATACGATAGAGCATGGGGACCCGAAAGAAAGATTTATGGAAAAATTCGTTACATGACTTCAGAAAATACTGCTAAAAAATTTAAATTAGGAAAGTATTTAGAAAAATACGGATCTTAAAAATAAATCTCAAAATTCATGTGAATAATTTCACAAGCATACTATCTTTAGATAGTTAAACATTTTAAAAGTTAAAAAAGGAGAAGCTTAAAAATGGCCGAACTTACATACAGACTTTTTATGGTGGCGACTGCAGGTATGCTTGCAGGTACAGTATTTTTACTGATGTCATCTAGAGAAGTCGATCCAAAATTCAGAAGAGGTGTCTATATCTCAGCTTTAGTAACTGGAATTGCATGGTATCACTACCAAAAAATGACAGTATCTTTTGCATCAGGAGATTTTGACACACCTTTGCGATATGTTGACTGGGTACTAACAGTACCGTTAATGTTCGTAGAAGTACTTGCAGTAACATCAAAAGGTGCCGAATATGCTCAAAAAGTAAGAACTTGGGGATTAGCAGCGGTAGTTATGATTGCTGGAGGTTACTACGGTGAAGTCAATGAAGCCGGCGGTACAGAGTACTGGATAGGTTTCGTAGTTGCTATGGCAGCTTATGCATTCCTCATGCGAGGACTTCAAGCAGAAGGAACATCTCTTACAGGTGATGAATCTGTAGCATTTGACAAAATTAAAAACTTGATTCTTATTGGTTGGATTATTTATCCTCTTGGATATTTAGCACCAGCAGTAAGTGCAGATTTAATGGACTTGAGAGAACTTCTTTACACAATTGCTGACATTATTAATAAAGTCGGACTTGGTGTATTAGTTCTTAATATGGCAAAGGTTAAATCAGGAGAAAAAGTCTAACTTTTTACTCTAAAAATTTATAGATAGGCGGCAATGTCCGCCTATCTTTTTTTTTAGGTACAATTATGGTCATGGACACAATAGTTTTTTTTAATACTCTCTTCGGATTTTTTACCTTAACAGCGTGGGTCATTTCTTTAGGAATTCTTTATCTTTATTTCGCAAAAAAAACTTTCAACAAATTTGTTACAGATCAATTTTTATATTTTGCAACTAGTGTTGCAACTTTTTCTGCAATCGGGAGTATTGTCTACTCTGAGGTTGTTGGCTTTATACCGTGTAAATTCTGTTGGTATCAACGTTACTTGATGTATCCAATTGCCTTGGTACTTATTTTATCCCTGTATAAAAAAAGTTTTTACAAATTTGGTTTTGTAAGCCTTGGCGGTTTTTTTGTGAGTTTGTATCATATTTATCTTCAAAATGGAGGTGGTGGGGGAAGTTCATGTGCAATTGATGTGCCATGTAACCTCAAGTACGTAGATATTTTTGGGTTTATAAGCATTCCAGTAATGGCTGGTACTGCTTTTTTAACTATATTTATATCTCTCCTGTATTATGACTATGCAAGGAGAGAACACATTGAATAAAAATTTCTTAATCGCGGCTGGAGTGCTTTTAGTAATAGGCCTGGCTGTCGCAGTAGGGGTCACATTAAGCTCTGAACCCTTAACCGCTGGTCTTCCAGAAGGTGAAACTAGTGTAACTGGGGATGTTTTACCAACGTATGCTGGTGAAAATGATGATAATGTTGCAATAGGTCTGCCAGCTCCAACGTTTTCTGGCCCAAATGAAAATTCTGAAATAGTCGCGCTTGAAAAAAATGGTAATGCTAAAGCTATACTTTTTCTTGCCCATTGGTGTTCATACTGCCAAGCAGAAGTTCCATCTGTACAAGAATGGATTGATACCATAGGAGTCCCAGAAGGTATAGATATTATTGCAGTTGCCACATCAATTGATAGATCAAGAGGTAATTATCCTCCTCACGATTGGCTAGAAAGAGAAGGCTGGAGTGAAACTCAGATTTATGACCTAGATAAAAAAATTGGTGATGCATACGGTCTCACATCATTTCCTTACTGGGTATTTCTTGATAATGAATTAAATGTTAAGGCACGAAGAACAGGTAGCTTACCACAAGACGCAGTTGGTCAACTTTTAGTTCAGTTAGCTTTAGAAAGCAGGTAACAACTATTTAGCTCTTTTCTAGTACTGCTAAATAGACAAAGCCAAATACGCCCATTCTTTCAAGGGAATAATTATTAAATCCAGATTCTTTAAGAAATACTTCAGGAGTTTCTAGTTTATCTAATGAGGTATAAAGAAATCGGTATTGTTTAAAGTTGAATGTCAATATACCAATTAAATGCAATGTAATAAATGTACCTAACTTGTGCAGGAATTTAGTAAACGTATTTAATGGCCTTGTCATATCAAGCAATACAAACTTACCCTCATCCTTAAGAACTCTTCTTATTTCTCCAAACGCCTTGTCAGTGTCAGAGACATTTCTCCAGACGAATGCACAGTAAACATTATCAAAAGATTTATCATCGAAAGGTAAAGCCTCGGCAGATCCGACAATCTTGTTAGAAAAATTATTTAGAGACAACATTCTCTCATCAGGATCTAATGCCGTCACTTCGTAGCCAACAAGTTGTTTTTCAGCCGCACCAGTACCACTACCAAGGTCTAAAACAGTTGTTCCAGTTAGTTTAATAGACGCTCGTTCTCTCCATGATCTATCAAAACCTAGTGTAAGAAGTGAATTTATACCATCATAAAATCTGTAGATTTTAGAAAAATTAGCAGATTTAGACAACCTAGAGTATGTAGGCTACAGAGAGTAAGATACCTGTTAAGAAATGAATCCCTATTGTGGAGACATTTACAAGCAAGAGTTCGTAAGGAACTTTTTGTCTATCAGCATCTGGATCATTCCATTTTATCATCCACTCATCAGCCATTTTAAATGCTTTCCACACAAGCAAGATAGGCAGTAGTGCTCCAAAAGCATAAACAGTTCCAAAATCTGTAAACATACCTAATAATCCAATAGCTGCAACAGCTAAAAATGCTTCAACCATGAACTGCTTGTAGAGAGAAAGTGGTTTTTCAAGCCTCATCCAGCCATCATCTACTGCTGTACGAACTACCCAGGTGTTTTTACCAACAGCTGCATCTGACGGAGCATCTTGAAATTGATTAATCCAGACAATAAGCATGACTAAGATTCCAATTGGTACAGAGGCAATAAGCGCTTCAACCCAGTTCCATTGATTGATATCATTATTATGTATCGGAGCTGTTAATACGTAATGAGCACCCATCACCATAATTGGTCCAAAACCTAAAGCGATTGCAATTTCTCCAAAACCTTTATAACCAAGTCTTACTGGGTCTCCTGTATAACCCAGAGCTAAGAATGTTCCAATAATTCCAGTCCACAATATTGGCGTGTTTCCAAACATGGCTCCACTAATTTCTTGGTTTAGATATAGTCCTATTCCAACTGTTCCTAAAATGCTTACTAAAGCAGTAATCAATACCTGCCCTGGAGTCATTAGACCAACTTGAATAACTCTGCTTCCACCATTAAATGGGCTTGCAACTTTGTTAATTTCATCTGCGTTTGAAGTGTGGTCAAAAAAGTCATTAGACGCGTTGGTTGCAATTTGTGCCAAAGATGCACCACCGAGAACTAACCAGAACATTTTCCATGACCAGTTCTCGGCAATACCATTATCTTTGAGATCGCTCCATGCTACAGCAGCACCAATAAATATTGGGGCAAATGTAGCCGTTAGAAAGGGGGCTCTAACTGTTCTCAACCACAAACCGATTCTTTTTAGACCTAATTTAAATGCCATTTTTAATGCAGAAGTTTTGTTACCTGGAATAGTTTTCCACTGAAATTGTTCATCTTCGAAAAAATTAACATATTTGATAGTTGTTGGCTTTACTCTGTAATATCCAACGACATCATTTTTAATTAAAAAGTCATCTTCCATGTATTCTTTAAATGCTTCTGTTGTCTCTAAAACTAATTCGTAGGCTTTCTTTTTTTCGTCTTCATCCTTGATTTTGTAACACTCTCCATCAATTTGAAGCCCTTCGATACCTTCTTGCCCTTTTGGCCATATAACAACATGAACTCTTGGATTTAATCTGATTTGTTCAGCTTTTCTTGTTGGATGAAAAGTAAAGAAAACGAGATCTTCACCATCACGACTAAAGAAAACTGATGCACCTGATGAGTTTCCACCTACACTTGTAGCTATAAACATTCTGTCTGCAGAATCTAAAACTTTTTCTATTTTTCCGTCTAAAACTTTATCCATACGTAGGAGAGTAATATGCTTGTGAAATAATGCACAAAGTCTTTCACTTTTTTTATAAATCTCAAATAGAAGTAAAATAGACTAATGTTTAATGTCTTTAAAACTCCAGAGTTCAAAAAAGCCCTCAAGTTTTACAAGGAAGGCGTAGCGGAGAATAAAAGAAGCTTTGTTGTTTCCATGCTTTCTGCAGTTGTATGGTGCTTTTTAATAGTCATACAGCCTTACATTATTAAAAGAATAATTGATGATGGAATTGTGGGACAAAATAGTCAAATTCTCATAGTCTTAATTTCTTTCATGTTGATTATTGGATATATCCGTGCCACAACTATTGGAATTCGAAGATATTATTCAATGCATGTTTCATATAATGTTGAGGCAGGAATAAGAAATAGAATATTTACCCATATGCAAAAACTTGCATTTAATTTCCATGACAAAGTCCCTACTGGTGAGTTGATGGCAAGAGCTTCAAGCGATGCATCTCAAGTAAGATTAGCATTCGCTATTGCTCCATTAGCTAGCGCTAATATATTGCTATTAATTATTTTAAGCATCACACTCTTAAGCCTTAGCCTCCCTCTTGGCTTACTAGTATTACTTTCAATACCTGCTGTTTTATGGCTAGCTTCTAATTTTTCCTCAAAAGCTATGGGAGTTTCTTTGAGGGTAAAAGAAGCTGAAGCCGGAATGACAACAGAAGTCGAGGAGCAACTTGGTGGCATAAGAGTTGTCAAGGCCTTTGGTAATGAAGAATTAGCCTCTACAAAAGTTGAATCAGCGATTTCAAATATTTACGATACGTCTCTTGAGTATTTGAACTTACGAACCAGGTTTGTTCCTATGTTTGAGCTCATACCTATGGTCATCACTCTGCTCGTATTGTTATTAGGTGGGTATTTATCGATCAATGATTTTATAACTTTGGGAGACTTCATAGCTTTTACGCAGTATGTATTTTTACTGCTTTGGCCACTAAGAATTACAGCTTGGTTTTTATCAGAAATTCCATCAAGTGTTTCTGCGGGTACAAGAATTTTAGAGTTACTGGATGAAGAGCCAACAATTATTGATGAGAACTCTGATGGACACTTTCCTGAAGATGGAGACGGAAGTCTAAAGTTAACAAATGTGAATTTTAAGTATGGTTCTGAAAATATATTCAAAGATTTATCATTTGAAATCGAAGGAAAGAAAACAGTTGCTATTGTAGGTTCTACAGGCTCAGGAAAATCAACACTGGCCTATCTATTACCAAGATTATATGATATTGAATCAGGAAGCATCGAGGTCGATGGCGTAAACATTAATGATGTTAAGTTGAGTGAACTTAGATCTGAAGTAAGTCTTGCTTTTGAAGAAAGCTTTCTTTTTTCAAATTCTGCAAGAGACAATATTTCCCTTGGTTCAAACAAAGCTTCAGATGAAGATGTGGAAGATGCTGCGAATATCGCTAGAGCGCATGAGTTCATATCACAGTTACCGGAGTCCTATGAAACGAAAGTTGGCGAAAGAGGCTATGGCCTTTCAGGTGGACAGAGACAAAGAATAGCTTTAGCTCGTGCAATTCTTAGAAAACCCAGAATTCTTATTTTAGATGATGCATTATCAGCAGTAGATGCTTCAACAGAAGAAGAAATAAGAAATGAATTAAAAAATGTAATGTCAAATATGACAACCCTGATAATAACAAACCGCGTACCAACTATTGAATTATGTGATGAGGTTGTTTTTATTGAAGACGGTAAAGTTAGATCACAAGGAAGCCATGCAGATTTAATAGAAAAAGTTGAAAGCTATAAGTCATTATTTTTAGAAAGTCAATCTGCAGGTAATAAAGAATGAAAGATAATACCTTCATTAGGTCATTTAGACTTGTCCCTGAAATAAGTCGACCTTTCTTATGGAGCTCACTTATAGCACTTGCTGGTTCAGGATTACGAATGGTTGGACCTCAATTAATTTCAAGAGGCATTGACGAGGGTGTTTTAAAGTCAGATTATCCATATCTTTTACAGCAAAGCTTTTACTACTTCATTACGTTAATAATGTTATATTTTGTAGCTAGCAAAGCATTACTTGCCATTGGTTTAGTTGGGGAATCATATGTTAGAAGCATTAGAGAAAAACTATTTAGACATCTTACATCATTAGATATTAATTATTTTGAAAAAAATAAAACAGGTGTTCTTGTAGCAAGGATGACTTCAGATATGCAGAGTTTAAATGAATTTGCAAGAGAAGGTGCCAGCAGCGTCATTACTGCTTTGCTAACAATTTTTGGAGCTACTGTCGCAGTTTTTCTAGTAGATGTTCAATTAGCATTCCTTTCATTTCTTATATTGCCGCTACTCGGCATTGCAACAAAAATATTTCGAAATCATGCCGATAAAACATATTGGGCAGTCAGAGAATGGATAGGGCAAGTTCTCTCTTCACTACAGGAGGGAATATCGGGCGTAAGAATCATACAAGCTTACTCTGATGAGAAGTCACAATTCGATAGATTCAAAAATATCAATGACGAGCATTTAAAAGCTAATATGCAGTCAGCAAAAAATATTGCAATTTATTTTCCATTCCTTGAGGTCACACGTGTGACATCTATTGCCGTAGTAATTTGGTTTGCTTCAGTAAGAATAAGTGAAGGAACTTTATCTGTCGGAGAGTTAGTTGCGCTGTTGTTCTATTTAAATTACTTTTTTGATCCCTTAATACAATTATCTTTTAATTATGATTTATTAAGATCTGCGGGATCATCCATGAAAAAGGTATTTTCTATTCTTGATGAAGATCCGGTGTTGAGTAACAAAGGCTCTACTTCACCAGAAATGGATTCAAATAGCGTAATTGAATTTGATAATGTCTCATTTTCTTATGGAAGAGAAACAGTACTACATGACGTAAGTTTTTCAATCATGAAAGGCGAAAAAATTGCAATCGTTGGTGAAACGGGAGCAGGTAAAAGTACTATAGCTAAATTAATGCTTAGATTTTATCTAGCTACAGAGGGAGATGTAAAATTCTATGGAGAATCTGCTGAAGAGGTCAGTCAGAGGTGGGCCAGAAAGAACATTGCATACGTCCCCCAGGAAAGCTTTTTATTTCGTGGAACTATTAAAGATAATTTAATTTATTCAAATCCTCAAAAAATAGAACTCGAGAAAGAACTTCAGGAAATTGGTGTTTTAAGCTGGTTTGACAGATATGAAAATGGCCTGGATCAAGAAGTTGGTGAAAGAGGCTCTAATGTTTCTGCTGGAGAAAGACAGTTCATAGCTCTTCTTCGTGCTGTTTTAGCAAAAAGAGAGATTATCATTTTTGATGAAGCAACCGCCAACCTCGATATAGAATCTGAAAACTCTATTCTTGACGCTACAGATACATTACTTGATTACCAAACATCAGTCGTTATTGCTCATAGGTTGGAAACTATCCTTAATGCTGAAAAAATTTTAGTGATGAAAGATGGTGAGCTGGTCGGCTTTAATAATCATGAGCATTTACTGAGTGATAACAATATATATAGAGATTTATTCTCAGCATGGAATTTAAGTTCGCAGTAACTAGCTGTTGGTAATTCGTTTATTAGCTAAATCGCAGTAATCCTCATTAATTTCATAACCTATGTAGTTTCTATTTAAATTTTTAGCTGCAATTGCTGTTGTGCCACTTCCTATAAAGGGATCTAAAATCAAATCTTTTTCATAACTATATAAATTTATAAATCTTTTCACTA
>JACLAC010011045.1_pt1 | contig 21256 bp, 25 predicted proteins | sample 8027881 | NCBI WGS metagenome assembly JACLAC01 (sample SAMN15725517, study PRJNA655200) | protist metagenome | isolation source: fluorescence activated cell sorting (FACS) single amplified genomes of... | place: Spain: Blaines Bay Microbial Observatory, Mediterranean Sea | collected 2016-01-19 | reverse complement strand
TCAGAGGAGAAGATTTTGATCAAAGACCCCCTAAAAATTGAGGTTTTGCGAGGCAGATTCCAGGAAAGCCTGCATCTCGTTCATGCCGTCGTAACTGATTCATCAGGTAAGGTGATGGGGGGTTGGGGTGATATTGACTTTCTAACCTTCCCACGTTCTGCGGTGAAACCTCTACAGGCGATCCCGCTGATCCTGAGTGGAGCTGAAGAACGCTTCCAAATGAGTACTGCAGAGTTAGCGATGGCTTGTTCCTCTCATGCTGCGGAACCAGACCACTTACGGGTAGTTTCCGCATGGTTGGAACGTATTGGTTGTGAGTTAAATGATTTGGAATGTGGAAGTCATTGGCCAAGCCATGAAGAATCAGCTCATGACCTAGCTAGAGCAGGGAGTTACCCGGTAGCACTACATAACAATTGTTCGGGAAAGCATACAGGATTTTTGACCTTGGCTATGCAGCGCCAAATTGATTTGAAGGGATATATACAACCGGACCATCCGATTCAACAAGAAATTCGCTCAATTCTTGAGTACATGATGGAGCTCGAACTTAAAGATGCTCCCATGGGAATTGACGGCTGTTCCATACCAACCTGGGGAGTACCCTTGAAGGCAATTGCCAGAGGATTTGCGCGATTTTCCACTGGCGATCAACTTACCAAAGAGCACCAATTGGCATGTGAGAAATTACGATCTGCAATGGTTACTGAACCTTATTATGTAGCCGGAACAGACCGACACTGTACAAGAGTAATGAAAGCTTTTGGGGGTAGTGTTGTCTGTAAAACAGGAGCAGAAGGGGTGTTTGCTGCAGGAGCCCCAGAATTGGGATTGGGGATTGCCTTGAAAGCTCAGGATGGAACCAAAAGAGCTGCAGAGGTCGCTCTTAGTCACATTCTTAAACAGGTTGGAGCCAGCCCGAAAGACCCAGAATTTACCATCGAGCAACCCCTCTATAACCGTAATAAGTGGATCATTGGATCAGTCCAGCCTTTAGATTAAGTCCTTAGATCCCCTAAAAATTTGATAAAATTTTTTCATTTACACCATCCTCGAGCTTGAAAAGATGAGAAATGAGGCACGAGACAAATGAAACCTTGGAAATGCTGCTTAATTTCTTGTGGAGTCATAAAATTTTAAGCGAAGTGAAACCAACCAATTTTCACTTGAATGGGAAAGGGTTCATTCATTTTTATGATGATCCAGATGGCTTCTGAGTTGATATTTTCCTTTCCAAGAGTCGACTAAGATTGCCTGCCAATACTGCTTCTGAACAAGCAGATGTTATCGGAACCATTGAAACGACACCAGAATCCTTAGAGTCAGGTACACAGAAAAGAAAAATACGGAAAAGTCGAACAAATCGAACCAATTAATTGAGTCTTGGCATTGGGAATGAACGGCAGTCTGCGGGGGGCAAATCGACAAATTGAACCAGAGAATCCAAAATGAGAAGGCTCCTAATTATTGCAAGTTTATCACTCTTCCCTTTTAACATTTTTGCAACTGAAAAAATCAGCTTTTCTAAAGAAAGCAAGATAGAAAAAAACCACCAAATTGAAATGAAAGAGATTTTGAAAGAAATTCAAGATACCTGTTACAACCAAAATTCTCTCCTCAAATCTGCTCTCCGAATTTTGAGAACCACCCTGCAAAGATCTTCCATTCATGGAGGATTGCCATCGGAATTGAGTGATGTAAATTTCTCTGCAAAAATTAGTTTGGACGGTCTTGATCTGGGTCAGTTATTCACATTCAAAGGTTCTATGATCCAGCCCTCTGATTTCCAAACAAAGTCACAATGGTGTGTTCGTTAAAAATAGATTTAAAGTTTTGGGTCAGGATCAGCTGTATTTTCGGCACCCTCCTGAACTAGTAAGTGGTGCATCACTGAAGCTGCTTGCCGAAAAGTAACCGCTTCTTGGTAGGCAGGATCTGCAAACCAAGCTTCTACTTTTTCTTTGCTTGGAAACTCAAGAATTACAAGCCTTCCTAAATATTCTTCTCCTTCTAAGCGAGTAACTGGCTCTCCTCGCGTTAAAAACTTACCACCATATTTTTTAACCACTGGCGGAGTACGATCTGTATATTTTCTGTAAGTTTCTGAATCATGAATCGTCATCATCGATAAGACATATGCTGGCATCTAAATTTCTCCTTGAAAGCATGTATAAATCGGTAAGCAAAGCTTAGAATCATAGCAAACGCATCACAAAGACATTCCTTTGTCTTGATTGAAAATATCCTTAAGTTGAGCATGGTGCAGTTGAAATAATGTTTGGCAGGCTTTCGGAGTTGTCAAAAATTCGTTTGTTGCCTGATTTGTTTGCTAATTTCTGAATTTTGAGAATTCCTTTGCTCACTTACTCTGAGGATTTAAATTGAAAAAATTAGGTTGTGGTTTGGTTGGTGGGGGACAAGGAAGTCAAATCGGCTTCGCTCATCGGGCTGGTTCTGGGATGGATGGAAAATTTCAATTCATTGCTGGTGCTATGGATATTGATCCGCAGAAGGCTGTTGCATTTGGCATCGCCCAGGGACTTGATAAAAAAAGATGTTACGGTGACTGGCAGGAAATGTTGGAAAAGGAGAAAAATAGAGAGGACCGCGTACAACTAGTAACGGTTGCAACTCCAAATGCTACCCATCATCAGATATCGAAAGCATTCATGGAGGCTGGTTTCCATGTTCTTTGTGAAAAACCAATGACGATGACCGTTGAAGAGGCTAAGGACCTTGTGGAGGTATCCAGAAAGACTGGCCAGATTTGCGCAGTCAACTATGGATACACAGGTTATCCCATGGTACGCCAAATGCGATCTATGGTGGAAAATGGCGATTTGGGCGCGATACGGGTCGTTGTAGCTGAGTTTGCAGGTGGATTTATGGCTGATGCCAAGGATGCTGAGAATCCTAGAGTTCGTTGGAGATTTGATCCCACCCAAGCTGGAATGGCAGCAGTTACAGTGGATTGTGGGATTCATGCACTTCATATGGCTTGCTTTGTGACAGGGCAAAAGGTCACATCGGTCTCAAGTGATTTTGGCCATGGGATAAAAAGCCGACAACTGGAAGATGACAATCTTTCAGCCTTTAGAATGAACCAAGGGACCATTGGACGTTTGTGGACCAGTGGTCTGGCAATTGGCAGAACTCACGGCTTAACTCTTCAAGTTTTTGGGGAAGTAGGTGGACTTCGCTGGACTCAGGAGCAACCCAATCAATTGTTATGGACCCCACTCAATCAGCCCACACAAATTTTGGAGCGTGGTGGAAACTATCTATCTGAAGCCGCTGAGCGAGCCAATCGCATCACGGTGGGCCATCCTGAAGGGATGGTGATGGCCTTTGCGAATCTTTACCGGGATTTAGGAGATGTGATCAGTGCGATAAATGAAGGGAATCGTCCGGACGAAATGGCGTGTTGGTATCCGAAAGTTGAAGATGGTTGCCATTCAATTGAGATTGTCCGAGCGATGGTTGAATCCGCAAAAGGAGGCAGTGCTTGGGTGGATGTTTAATGGATTAAAATATTTCTGATGAAAGGGGCATCTTGATTGGCCCCTAATTGAGGATCAAAACTAAACTACGTCGTCACCAGCCCCAGCCATAATCAGTTTGCCCTCTTCTTCCAGCTTTTTGACGACTTTTATGATTTTCTGCTGAGCACCTTCCACATCTGCCACCTTGACAGGTCCCATATTTTCAAGATCATCGTTCAACATCTCAGCGGCTCTCGTCGACATTGAACTCAGAATCAGTTCCTTCACTGCATCGCTAGCAGTTTTGAGAGCCATTGCTAGATCCGCCTTATCCACATCCTTCAGAACCGTCTGCATCTGCTTACTATCAATCAGGGTCAAGTCTTCGAAGGTGAACATCAATTCTCGAATCTGTTCTGCCAAATCTGGGTTCGACTCTTCAATCGTCGAGAGAATTCTTGTTTCCGAGGCTTTATCAATCGCATTTAGGATCTCGGCTACTGGAGCCACGCCACCCACTTTGGTGACCATACTACCGGCTTGCTTCATTTCATCGGTCAAAACCTCATTGAGTTCGTTAACGACTCCCGGCGGGATACTGTCCAAGGAAGCAATACGATAAACGACATCAGCCTGTAAATTTTCAGGAAGTGATCTCAAAACGGTAGCTGCCTGATCAATATCAGTGAGATATGAGATAATTAGTGCGATGGTCTGTGGATGTTCCGTACGGATATAGTTGGCAATCATTATCGGATCGATGTATCTGAGCGCATCCAAGCCCATGTCATCTGTCTGGGAACTCATAGCAGCATTGAGTTCCTTGGCTTTTTCAGGTCCAAGGGCTGCAGCAAGAGCATTTTTGATGAAGTCAGGTGAAGCCATCAAATCACCACCTCCATCACTCATGACAGACTGTCTATAGAACTCCTCGAGGACTTGGTCCAATTCTTCAGAGGAAATGTCGTTGAAGCGGGTCATGTAGTAACCGACTTGCTGAATCTCTGCTTCTTCCAGGTTTTTCATCACCTCTGCTGCGCCCTCTTCACCTAGTGCTAGGAGAAGGATCGCTGCTTTCTTCGGTCCTGTTAGTTTTCCTACTGCCATTCATCCATCTCTGTCTTCAGTGAATTGCTTCAATATTTTCAGAAATCACTACCTATTAGGATGCAAGGCCCATACTTGGATTTTTTTTAATTCTTGAGTTTTGCGAGATCCCTTTGAACTTGCATTAACCCTTATCAATCTAATTTCTATAAGAAGGATCTGCAACAAAAAGTAGGATTGCGCTTGCAGAATTTGGCTGCGAGTTGGGAGAGGTTTTGGAGATTACGAAAATTGGAGGATATTTGGTAGGCTGGTCGAGGTGACTGGATTTGAACCAGCGACCACACGCCCCCCAGACTTGATAAAACCTAAGCTAAAGATAAATGTCAGTTCTTGCGTAAACAAATGGAATCATCTGGATGAGTTGATACGATTATCTAACCATCCAAGATGAATGCAATTGCAACCACACTGCTGCATATCTTGTCGATTAATTTTTCATCCTAGTATGTTTTAAAAGAAATCTTTCGACCAACTTAGTGACTTCCCCTGTTTTTCCTCCACTTAATTCTATTGAGCCTCTGCGCTCTAACATCCCAATACTTGGAAAGTTGGGATCCATTCTCAAAAAGGATTATATAATTGTCTGTAAACCATTCCGAAATTCTTCTGTAATTAGTCTCCAAACTCCCATACAAATTCTCATTCATTTCAATTGATCAATCATCAACGATAGGATTCTCACAAATGCTGGAGAACAAGGAGTTTGTTGGCTGTGATCTATCAAGTGCGTATTTGATACTGAAAGAATAAGGGGGGGCTTTAATACAGTGAGGTAATTTGAGAAAGCTCACATTCGTTGAACTGATCTCGGGTTAAAGAATTTGGCTGGAGCCTCATTGACAGATGCTGGCTAAGGTGTTGCTAACTTTAGAGGTGCTGATCTAAGTAGAGCAAACTGATTGAGAGCAACATTATCAGGCTGAGTGATTGGTAGGGGTAATGGAAGCCAAAATTGTGGAGATGAGTTAGCGGGAGCAAACTTCTTTAATACTACAATCCCAGATTGCTCGATCATCAAAGATGATTGCTAATCCTCAGCAATATTCATTACAAACTAAAAAGCTTAGTTTTTCAGATCCACTTAATATTGTTAGGGACCTAAAATGAAAAATGAAAATACTGAAATTACAGTAGATTATTGGAGCAAAAAGGGTTTAGGCGCCCCTCTACGACAAATGGTTCTCTACTCTGGTGTCCCTCTAAAATGTATTTTCTACAAAACCACAGCAGTTTAAACTCAGGATGGGTTGTCTGTGGAAGGCTCGCATTGGCACTTGGGAGCAAAGCCAGCACTTCAAAAAATAAATCCCCTTATTAATTTACCTTACGTTCAAGTGCATGATGCTGATCAAAAGATTGTTGTTACTCAATCCATAGCTTGTATGACCCTTTTGGCTCGTGAGCTAGATATGCAAGGCTCTGATAGAAATGAAAATTCTCAGTGCGATCAGCTTCTTTGTGAGATCATGGATGTCAGAAACAAAATGGTAGAATTTGCGTATGCTCAACATGAAAATCAACAAAAAGCAGCAGCAGAACTATTTGATGCGACTATGGTTGCAGACAGGGGCTCATTTAAAAAATAGAAAGATGGTTGGAATTCAAAAGATCCTCGTCATCTGATTGTTTTCTCGTGGGTAGTGCAGCATCCGCTGCCGATTTTGCGCTCTTTGAAATGCTGGATCAATATGCCAGTCTGATGCGATTTTTTGAGTTGATTCACTGTGAGAACAAAAATTCGGGAGAGATTCTTGAAGCCTGCGATAAAAGCCATCTAGCTAGTCTACATGAAAACTTCAGGAATTCTCCCCAGATGGAAAAGTACTTTCAGTCACCTCTGAATGAACTACCTTTCAACAACAAGAGTGCTTCATTTGGGTCAGGCAAAGGAGGTGAGCAATGGAATCCAGAACTTGATGTGGATTCCACCCCAGAATGCATTCAATTCAAATGAATTTCTGATATCAGCATCAATGGGATCCATCTGAAAAGATAGGCTGAGTTCTGCTGATAGAATCACTGAAAAAGTTTTTCCTCACACAAATCAACACACATCCAATCCACCTTCATCTAGATCCATATTCGTCATGATCCTGTATAAATCAACTCCTTGGATCGTAGATAATTTGCTAATGCTGAACAAATTATAGAAATGATAAGCCCCGTAAAGTAGGCTGAAAATACAAAGCCAAATGCTTGCGAAATGGCAGCTTCATTAAAAACACCCATAAAAGTATGAATTGCTCCTATAGCTGCACCCAATTCACCGACATCTTTAGCCAAATGTGAGGCTTTATCTAAGGAGCCCACTACACCGAGTCCTCTAAAGGCTGAACCCAAAAAAGTGATAACAGAAATTAGTAAGATTGAAGGTGGATCAAAAAACAAAGGCAACAGACTAACGGTACTTAAGTTCTCTCCAGAAGCACATTTCTGCATTGAGAAATCATAGTTTTCACATACCCCAGTCATCATCTCAAATCGTAATTCTCCATTCCGAAAATCAAAAAATATAGCCATAAAGAGAAAGAAGAGAATTCCTATTATTCGAAAACTAATATGCATGTTTCACCCTCCGAATTAGGTAAAATGGTCCGCTGTTGAGGTATGAATCCATAATTGTCATCAAACAATTATAAGTAGTACAAGTTCTTTGCAAAACGTTCCAGAAAGTTGCTTTAGATAATCATTCGTCTAATCCATCTACGAAAAACACAATCCAGAAGATCCATCCTGAATAATCTCATAAAGCCCCACAAGGCACCCCATCGCCATCACGATTCAGATTCTTCTTCCAGATACGCCTTCGTTTCATAACAGATGAACATAGCCTTGCAATTCTTCACCAAGCAAAGTTCTTGAATACCAAAATTACTCGGAACAATTAGCAACCAATCTGTTGGAGTTGATCATGAAATGGAACTATTCCCCAATCAGACTGCTAGTGCTATTTGGATTGCTCTTAGCAGCAACTCAACTGGTGATGGCGCAGAGCCAAGCTGTTCGACCTTTCAACATCTGGGATCAGGATGATGAACAGGTCGAACTCTTCAAAGGGAGCTATGCTCTGGTGATTGGAGCAAGTGATTATCAAGACAACGTATGGAGTGACCTAACCAATATCAAGGAAGATATAGTTGCCGTTAGTCAGGCATTGGAGGAGCAGGGCTTTCAGGTGGAAACTCGATTAGATCCAACTGGAGATAGCTTGCTTGAAGAGATCACTGACTTCATCAATCAATATGGCAAGAAAGAAGAAAATCGGCTTCTATTCTATTTCGCAGGTCATGGCTACACCAAAGAGAGTCATGGCTATAAGTTTGGGTCTTTGGTTCCAGTTGATGCACCTAGTCCACAACGAAATGAAACAGTGTTCAGCAGCAAATCATTGCAAGTGGAGCAGATTCTTTCATTGTTAGAACAGGGTCAGTCCAAGCACATCCTATTTATCTTTGATTCCTTTTTATCTGATTCAGTCTTACAACCAAGTGCAGTCTCCAATGCAGTCGACAACCGCTACTTGATTTCAAAGCCAGTACGCCAGTTTATTTCAGCAGGCAGTGCTGACCAAACTGTTCCTGACAATAGTGAATTCCGAGCATTGTTCATACGTGGAATCAGAGGACAGGCAGATTTAAATCAGGATGGGTACCTAACTGGGACTGAACTTGGAATGTACCTGAAGCAGCGGGTTCCTCTGTACCAAGAAGAGCAAATGCCCTACTTCGGTACATTCGGGGTTCCAAAGCTAAGTGAAGGTAACTTTGTCCTTGGCTTCAATAGAATAAGAGATCCTGAACTTGAAATAATGAAGCTATACATCGAGGTAGATAAATTTCAGGAGGATCTGGACTCTCACCAAACCAGTTGGAAAACAATAAAACCATCAGGTCTTCATCTTGTCTACGTAGGGGAGGTCAAAAACGGCTTGCCCAACGGTAAGGGAACCTTTATTGACCCTGATGCCTTCCGATACGTTGGTGAACTTAAAAATGGCAGACTTCATGGGCAGGGCATTTTGGCTATGCCACATGGTGATCAGTACGAGGGTCAATACATAGAGGGCCTAAAGAATGGTCAAGGCACCTACACTTGGTCAAATGGCAGGAAATATGTCGGGGCATGGGAGAAAAACAGAGCAACTGGGCAGGGCATTTTCACTTATCCAGATGGACGGAAATATATTGGGGCATTCAGGGATAATAAATTCGAAGGCATAGGTAGCCTGATTTTTCCGGATGGGCGTAAATACACAGGAGAATGGAAAAATGGGCTGCTAAATGGTCAGGGCACATTCACTCATCCTGATGGAAGTCATTACTCTGGAGCTTGGATGAATGGACTAATTAACGGTCAAGGTACATTCTTATGGCCAAATGGCGAAAAGTATGTGGGTACGTTCAAAGATAATAAATTTCATTGGCAAGGAACTTATCTCTGGCCAAACAGTGAGAAGTACATTGGGAACCACAAGGATGGTGTAGCTGATGGAATGGGAACCTACACATGGCCAGACGGTGAGAGATATTTTGGAAATCACAAAGATGGATTTCCCAATGGCCATGGAACTCACACTTGGCCCGATGGGCGAATTAAAAGAGGAATTTGGAAAATGGGTGAATTTATGGGTGAGCATCCTGTGCAACCGAGGATATCGAAAATGAGCTCTCGGTGGCCGCTAATATCAGCCAAAAATACAGTTCAAAAAACGGCTGATTGTGTTCGTTGTGACTCAACAGCAGGCTACCTGCAAGATCAACAAATTAAGCATAACAGCAATCCATCAAAGGGTCGTCTACGAAATCAAGGTCGAGAAATCACTGCTGTGTGGCCAAAGGCTGAGCTAAACTCAATTGGGATTCCCTCAACATTGATGTCTAGGTAAAAAAACCTGCATCAACGTGAGCAGGACTATTTAACACACCAAAGATTAGGAGCTTTCGTCAATTTGAGCTTGTGATTAATACATTAACGGAAGCTATCAAAATCCCCAAATTACAGGAATCCTCGAATCAACTTAGCTATCTATCATTCTTCAGCAAGGTAATCTCAGGTCCAAACAAAAATGGGAGGTCAACCCAACTTGATGTCGGATTGCCTTCCATTAATGTTTATGTAGCTCATCGAAGAGCCGAATGCCAAATTTATTTAGCTGCAAAGTCGAGTATGCTTTCCAAACATATTGATTTCCTGCTTAGGCTTCTCCAAAGCCTCACAGATTACTCAACTTTTCTAACGCTGGGAAGGGTGCCACTCAAAGTAGTTTCTATTCAATTCATTTGATCATCCTGAAACACTTCCTGTAGTTCGGGATCTTCATGTAATTCCTGAACCAGTTCTTCCCACTGGCCCTGCTGGCCTATTCCTCGAGCTTGATCAGCAATTTCCTGCTTTTCTGCCAGTGTCAGTAGATGTTTGCGCTGCTTACCTTTCTCTACAACCTCATCAATGGTGATCGGCATAGTGCCTCCAGATGATTGATGTTTAGATGATAATCGGGCCTCTCTATCTGGGTTCAATTGGCTTCAACTCCGGCCAATCACCTTTGTTCTTAGGGATCACGCCTTCATCTATTTCCAAAGTATATCAAGGAACTCTCTGGAAAATACTCTGACAGGTCTGTCCCAAGGGATTATCAATACTTTGCCGATTAGTTTTATCAGTGAAGGGGGGGCAGTAACCTTGGTCAATTCTAGACGGATCCCCTTTGAATTCGGGCAATTCTCCTCTTGAACCGTCCCAATCCCTCATAAAAATTCTATCTGAGGGTGGTCTCGTGACTGATGGAGGGTCCGTTTCATTGTCCCATGGGATTTTGCAGGCATTTTCAAACAAAAGAAAGGAGAGCTGTTTGTAGCCAGGATGATCGATGATGAGCGTCGAATAGCAGCACTTTGTGACCAACCTTCTAGATCTGCCGCTTTCCCTCAGCATGACGACCATTAAATTCTCTTCACCACGATCTAGTTGGATGTCGTTGTCCCAATACCCTCCATGCGGTATCGGAGGTACATCTGGCCCTCCAACAGCACGGCACCACTTCATGTGCTGATAACAATCATTACAAGCACATTCCCTAGCCATTCTTACTCTGCCGTTGAAGACAGTGAAGGCAACCTCACCGCAAAAACATGTCACCTGCTTTGGATCAGAATTGCAGTCGTCATATAGTTCATCACTATCAAATGGCTTCGGATTAATCATGTTTTAGATCCTTTGATTGTATGTTTTGTGTTTCGAGTCCCAATCACATAAAATCCTCTGAACTATATCCTTGCTGCTTGTTTTTAGGGCCCTCAGTGATCTCCAGCCAGTTGTGCTTACTCTGGCACCAAATATTATTTAGATCTTCAATCCAATCTGTCTCATCAAAGTTTCCACCGGCCAATCCTCTTTTCCCTTCTAACACAGCCGGTTCCCAAACAAGAGTAGACCCACAGGTTTTACAAAAATGTATATCAATTGTGCGGCCTGAATCACAGGATCGAACAAAGGTAGTCAGGTCACCTGAGGTAATCGTTATGTCTTGCTCAGGAAAGTATAGGCAGAGCGCAAAGGCAGAGCCTGTCATCAATTGACAATTTCTGCAGTGACAAGCATGAAGCATTTCTGGATCACCCTTTACTTCAAAGCGAACTGCACCACACAAACACCCACCTGTTCTCTTTTGCATGACTGAAACTCCTTTTCTAGCAGAGAATTCAAATATTAAATCCCAATGTTTGGGAATCAGGCAGACACTCTGCTGGCGAATAGTCCTTCAGATTTATGACAATTCAACTGGCCCAGTATGGATTAATCTTTCCACAGTGAGTGTTTAATAAGTCCACGATCACAAACTATTTTTTCAACAAGACCTTCGCTGAGATCATGAGGTAATGACAGGGTTTCTTGAGCCTGTTGAAAATGATCATCAACACCAGCCGTAGTTTCGTAGACTTCAGTCAACACAAATGTGATATTGCCGGTTTCCTCTCCATCTTCAATTTCTGGAGCACTGGACCAATTTAGAAAATGTAGTGCTTTGTCACCTTCTCTGTAATGCGTCTCCTGCATCCATTTTGTGTGAACCGCAATGTTTTCTTCCATTTTTTGGGCGTATTCTGCTTTGTAAACCCACATTCTAGTTAGCTGTGTTTTGCCTGCGTACATAGTTTTAATCTCATTTAAGTAACTGAATTTATAAGCAATAAATTATATTAACAACCTACAAAAATAATTTTGTAGAGCAAAATTTATCAATCAAAAGGTAGTTTAAAGTCAAGAAAAAAGCCAATTCGACAGGCTCTCCTCCACTACTAACCAACAATCTTAAGTCAAAGGCTTGAAGCTCACAGTGTCGTTGATAGCTCAAGGGCTTTTGTGTACTCCCTAAGAAATCAGAGCTAACCTTACAACATCTCCAATCTTGATCAGCCCACCCTGAATGATCTTGCCTGTGGTTCCTCCATAGCCACGCATGCTGTTGTAGCCTCCAGCCCCTAGATTCTCTTCCATACGGCTGCAGGGAGCACAGATGCCTGTCGTTTCCAGAAGCACCTCCCCAACTGCGAATTGCTGATGCTTCAGAGCGGGTAGGTTGATACCAGAAACAACGATGCTACGTCTCAGCAAGTCTGGAGCAATCTCTTTATTACCCAATATTCGGGCTACTACATCAAGGTGTTCCTGTTGGATCAAGGTCACTTGGCTTTTTCCAGTACTCGACTTCTTAAAGTGATCACTTTCCAACCCAGTGTCTGAATTGGCGGTAACTTCACTGACAGATTGTACCTCCAACAGGCGCTTAGGTCGAATGCCAATCCACTTTACTATTCCTTGTTGGGGGATGCTCCGGAGGTACTGCCTCTAAAGGGTTTCATTGTTTCTCATGGTTCAGTGTTTGATTCTGCGATTCGTCTGTTTCCCTTCTTGCTCAAGTTTTATTTATATACTGAATTTTAATTGAATCAAAAGTGAACTTTAAGGGGGGTTCATTCCTATTAGCGAACCACCAAACTGTATCAGAAGGCTGAAAATTGAGTTGATTGCTGTGTCTTGACTTCCAGTGTTGGATAAGATAGTTGAGTTTTTTAAATCTCCCATCCAGTTGGATGTATATTTAACCAATCAGAATGGTTGCAAATGTCGAAGTATATTGAACGATTTACGATGATTGTCTCAACCGGCAACTGGGAAAAGTTGATGAAATTTGAAAGAAGATTCACTGATTGTGAAGACAATCTAGGTGGCATTCCCAGAAAAAAATGGCTCCAACCATTTAGTTCCCCTCACACTCTAAATAGCGTTCAATGGGAGAGAGAATGGGATAGCTTGGCTGAGATGGAAGAGGAAGGTGAAAAATGAAGAGCAGTCCTGAACACAAAGAAATTATAGGTGCGCTCATTTCTTCTGGAGTTGCTAATTCATTCCATCGGGAATTGCTGCAGATTCAAAATCCTCTAAAATAGTGAGCAACCAAGTCACATCACTTTGAGCTCCGTCTCCGTGATGTGACTTGCCCACTCATGCCCCCAATCCAAGTGGGCATCTGCACTAAATCTGATGAATCCATCAGCTTCTTAATCCAATAATCTATGGTTTTTTACTGATGTTGAAAAGTAAACATTTTTGAAACAAACTAATAGGTAGATATTTATAAATGCCAATTTGTGCATTGAGACAAACCAGAACTTTCTTAAGGAGGCGAGATGTCTGTCATTATAAACTTTAGGTGGGAAATCAAACCTGAAAAGCACACCGAGTTTCTAAACCTGATGGGACAAGCAGTGACGGTTACAAAAATTTTTGATGCCTGCCGTTGGATGTACGTTACAGACGGTGAAGAAGACGCTGAAAGTAATAAAACCAATTTTGTTGTTAGAGTTGTCGGATGTTGGGATTCCATAGAAAAATATAAGAAATATTTTCAATGGCGAGAAGAGTTAGGACTTCATGACTTGGCAAATGAATACGCTACTTCACCACCTGTTCTGACATTTCTACCCGTATTTTTTGATTGCACTAAGTGAAGCTGAATGACCAGAGGTATCGTAATCAGGCGCAGTTTGTACTTATGATAGAATGATTAAAAACTGCTTATTCGATGGGATTCAATAAAACTGACAATAATCATGTCAGGGAACACTTTCAGCTAGATTACAAAATTGATTGACAACTACGGTATATGAAATTTTTAGAAAATAGATCCAATCAATAATTGATGAATCGACTAACTAATGAAATGAAACAATTTATTTCAGGTTATTTAAATGTGCTCCAGCAAAGAAGGGAGTCCATGATCACGGGCATGAATCTCCAAACCAGCTTCTAGAACCTTGAAACACTGTCTTCCTAGAGTGTTGTTCCATCGGATCCCCTGCAGACATTGTTGAGTGAAAATTTCTTGAAGTGAGCTCCTTCCAGCCCTGTGTCTGGATCAGCTTGGACTTCATTAATTGAATGCACTTCCAACAGGCGCTTAGGTCGAATCCCAATCCATTCTACTTTTCTTTGCTGTTGGATACTCCGGAGGTACTGCCTCTCCAGTGTTTCGTTTTAGCTCACTGTTCAACTTCAAGTAGTACAGCTATGGCTTCTTGCCTTTGAGAAGATTAGCTATTTTCTGCATTGCTGCTGCCTGATCTTTGATCTTTTAAGATTCTTCTTTTTCTGCAGGCTCAGATTCATCAACAATCTGCTCTGCAGCACCAATTCTGGTAACAGTGGGACTGGGCCTGCGTAGTCTTTTTGTTTTCATCATCCAGCCTTTCCATGTTTGATTGACATTGTGCCTCAGATTTTTTAATGCTTCTGGTACATCAGTTCACAGGTAATCTCATCTCTTATTTTTCTCTCGGCTGGTGATTAGCCCAGAAATTACAGCCCATTCATCATCAGTTACTGGAAAGTTAGTGCCCTGAGCAAACCTCAGGATGCTCAGGGATTTGAGGGATTCCTTGGCCTTAACTTCATGTCTGAACACAGGATTGTTAATCATGGTTTTGACGATCTTGAGCTTCACTCACAGAGTAATGGTAGTATCTTTCTCAGTAGACAACCAGTAGGGCTTTTCTGCTTCATCTTCTTCTGTTTCAATAGGATCGCTCATGATCTGTGCGACTGCGTAGATTCCACTCTCTTTGCCTGACATCCAGATCAGAGCAACATGCCCCTTCTTGATCCGCTTTTTATGCTGTCCAACATACCAATGTATCTTGTTTTCTAGCTTCTCATCTGAGAGAGCATTGAGGATGTCATATTCCTTTGGATTTGCTTGAAAGATCCAAGTAGTGATCTCATCACTGGTACTATCCGAATCAGTAGATTGGATCACTGAAAGATCCAAATCGTCTGATTCATGCTTCTTGGCATCAAGGAAGGTGTATTGGTACTTGTCAGCAATATTGACGAGTTGACTAACTGGTATTTACTTGCACTCAATCCCTACGTTCTCAAGAAATGTCTTTCTCTCATTGGGGATCGTATTCGCACAAAGGATCAACTCAATGCTCTTCTCTGGAAACTGCTCCTTCAGAAGCCCGTAGTACTCAATGACTTGTCCAGAAGCTTCTCTGGAGAGTATGCCCCGCTTCACTTCTATGATGATGAAACGCCCATACTTATCCTCAAATAGGATGTCTAGCCTGCGCTTCTTGATGGTGTGCTGCTGAGCTACTAGCTTGAATTCTTCTCTAGGAAAGAACTCCTTGGGATGAGCAGCAATTAAGTTCTCAATATCCTTTTCAAGCATGACAACACTTCAAAAATGTTTTCACTAAGAATTCTAGATGAGTGCCTTGATGAATGTGGATTACTTGGCCCCATAATCTCTAGTCAAGCTAGTCTTTGGCCAAAAAGGTCTACTCTTTCTCAACCTTGAACTCAGCGGCTAGCCACAAAACCTCATATCTTGGAGGCTAGATGAAGCCATGTACAGGCTTCAGCACAGTCTCCTCTTGAAATAGAACTTTCACGCAGAACCTCACCTCACAAGCTTCATAAAATTCCTTCAGTTTTCTCATCTCATTATCATTAGCTTCCCAAGCCGTCTTGATCTGCAGAGGAGAGCCATACCTATTGGCTACTCTCTAAAACCAGAGCCTTGCTGCTCTTTCACTTGGAAAACAATCGGTGTAATCACTGGCGAAGTCGTCTGTGGATAGAGCTTTCACTGGAATCCTTGGCAGAGATTCTTGAAAATGAAAAAGGCCGGTTCTCGTCTCCGTGGGGGGAGTCAGGAATTCCTGCCGATTTCATTTATGAAAATTCCAATTATAGCACACGGCAGGGCATCATCCCAAATCGAGAAAGCTGCTTGGAATCTAGTTTGGCAGATTATTGAATCTTGCTGCTGAAGTGCCTCTGAGAGTCTTCAGGATCGCTGATTTGTCTGGCTTGCTTGATTGGGAATCAAGCTGCGTATTGGCTGGAGAGGAGGGATTTTTTTACATAACGTATATCAACTCTACAGCTTCTGTGCCTTGACTTCAAATGTATCTGGTGTGAAGAAGGGGAATTATAAATAGAATGACGGCAACATTAACAAACAGGAAATGTTATGATTAGATGTTTTGTCATCTTTCATTTTTGGTGTACTATTTACAGGTAGATCTCCTGGCTGTATACCAACGAAGTGTGCCCCTCATACTTAGTGACTTATGAACAGAGAAGATATTCTAAAGCTTAAGAGAAGCAATAGAGAGTTGGCGCAGAGGCTAAATTTAAAAGGGCGCTTTGCTGAAGAAGTGGAAGAACTCAAAAAGCCCTCCACTCCAATAAGCAGTACTCAGAAAGGACTGACTGTAGTAGAGAATGCCTTTATTTCAGGCAAGGGGAAACAGTTCGACAAGGCTTGGCGGGACTCAATTCATTATGGCGATTCAGCTCTCTTTGATAAGATTGTTCATCCAGAATACCATTCGACCAATCATGGTGTGATGATTGACAAAGAACAATCAAAGAGGCTTCTATTAAATAGGAAAGGCAGGGCCGTCATGGGTCCATATACTACCATTTATGAAAACACAGATTTTCTTTGTATTCACAGATATTCCAGAGTTAATAAGTACAATTTCTTCTCAATGATATCCGGAGTCACCTACAAGCTAGGACTTGTCTTTACACAACAAACAGCAAGAGAGCAGTTAGAGAAAGATCCATCTGAACAGATGGATTGGGATTGGAGTGAATACGAGTATTAGTAAAGTCGATATTTAGGGCTGACTAGACTTAAAAGATGTGAGCCTGTTCATCATCTTTTTTTCAAATTACTACAGAAATTCTTCAACAGGCCATCAGTGGTGCCAGCCATTCAAAAAAAGATAATTGGTTCCCCTCCCTTAATCCAATCACTCGTAATCCTCCCAGTTCCAGTCTTGCCCTTCGCTGGGATCGTAGTCTAGTTCTTCCCTGACAGTTTCTTGAGTAATTATTTTTCCATCTTTGTAGGTGATAGAAGTTATAACTGATGCAAATATTTCAGCTTCCTTGAACATCATCAATCTTTGTAGACGTAAGAAATTATTGTTCTCAAAAAGAATTTGACTAGGACCTACTACAAGCATTTCTCGGATAGTTGAAACGGCTATTTTGTCGGCCTCAAGATTAACTTCAACACCTGCATTGTTATCAAATGCTGAATACTCTGGGTGATAAATTTTATCAACTAGAACAAAATCATTTTCTTTCACAGCAATTCGCCATGCTTTTTCAAACTTTTCTGCCTTCGTCATTATCTCTCCTTCCCAGCAAACATCTGAATTAACTCTGATTGATTCATCGGATTGCTAATCCAGTGGTCTGATTTTTTTGCTGAAATTAGTAGTACTTGTCTGCCGCTCGACTACCACTTTTGGTCCCCCTAATGTCTTCTTAGTACTTGCCTTTTGTCTATCTTCTGAATGATATTCGAACTGCGTAGACTAGTTCACTTGAACAAGCCATTTCTAACTAACATCAGCTAAGCGAGACTCGAATATGACAGCTGAAGAAACCGTTTTGGAAGGTTATTCTGCCTTCGGGCAGGGCAATATGGTAGCCTTTGCAAAGCTTTTCCATCCAGAATGCAAAGTCATTGTAAATGGGAAGCATGCTTTATCCGGGGAGTACATTGGGTTTGATGCCTTCAATGAGGGGAACTTATCGAAACTGAATAATGCCTATCCCGGATTGGGTATGAACATTGAGAAGGTTGTTTCGAATGACTCGGATGTAGTTGTGTTTCTGAAAGTCACCTACCAAAACTCAGTGGCTCGTGCAGTTCATCATTTTGTCGTAAAGGATGGATTACTGATGGAGTTCAATGTCCATGATGATAGCCAATTAGCAGCAGAAGCGATTCAAATCTAAGGCATAAAAGCAACAGTTCAATTGCCCACGTTGCATCTAACTCCCGAAGCAACGCCATGCTCCGTTCTCTTCGAATTCTTTAATAGAACACCGCTCCGACGACACCTCAGACAATAACAGTTGTTAAACCCACTTAAAGATTTTTTGCAGGAGCATAAAAGCGTTGGGAACAGACCAATGGATTAATATTCCCCTGCTTGCGCCCACTCTGATTCAGGTTTCTCAAGTTGAAGGTTTCCTCTGCCACCTGCATGGGTGAGGGGTGCAGAAAACCGCCTCACCTACCGCACTTACGCTTGATATATCAATCAAAGCTCTAGGTTCGCTATTTTGAAAGAGTTACTTCTCCAACATGAGTAGTGATTTGTTTTATACGATTTTTGTGCTTTTCTGTGAACTCCTTACGGGGCCCATTGCCTGTTTTTTCAATTGTTTCCTGATCGGGATAAACGGAATTACTGACCAATGTTGTTGGGCTAATTCTTGAGTTTAGGGTTAGTGTGCATTCAGGAAACATAGAATCAAAGTTTTCGATATAGTCGGCTAACAATGAATCAGCATCTTCCTTCGTATGTGTTTCTAGGATCGTTGTTCTGCAGATACTCATAGTTACTCCTTGTTGAATTTTAGGGACACAAATGTCGGAGCTCAGAGCAGGCTCGCTCTTGGCAAGTCAACTTATCAATTCATAGATAGAGATTGTCAAGAATTTAGACCAAATACGGATTGATCCAAACGTTGAGGATGAGTCGTTATCCAGCGCAATGACTGGTTACGTTCAGAAATGAAGCCGAATGGTTGGTAATAGTAGCTTGGGCGGTGATGCAAAGAGGCCACAGTAATTTGTCGAATAGAGTTGCAGTTCCATTTGAATATGGAACTGCGATTCAACGTGAATAAGTTACATGGCCTTCATGGTAGCAGCCCATTTTTGGGAGTCATCTAAGATATGAAACTCAGATATCTTTTCATTTTGAACTTTGAAAAAATGACCAAAATCAGCGTCCATACCTGTCGCAGTCCCATGCGCTAACACAAAAACATACTCACCTTCAGCAATCATAAGTTTTGGTTCGACTTTAAAGTTATCAAAATGCGTTGGGATCTGCATCGGCATGTTGCTAAACCAATCATCAAAACCATTGTAAGTTCCAGAGAATTTGTGCATTCCATTAGTTTTCACAACCACATCACTGTGGAACAAAGTGCGAAAAGTATCCATGTCTTCAGTGGCAAAGCAGTCGTACGCTTTTTGGACTATTTCTTTAGTTGTCATGTCATCTCCAATTTCAATGCTGTTGAAAATAGTTGAGGCAAGTTTCGACAAGCTAAGCTGAAACAACTGGGCAATATTAATTCTATTGAAATTATTTTCAACTTATTAGTTGGATGAGAAAATAAGGCTAGAAATGAATATGATAGCAAAGACAGTAGGCCTTGCTTTCCAAGGTATGCAACTGGCATTGGACACCTTCCGCAGGAACTAAACCACGGTTTCAATAGCTCAAGTTTCGCATCGTTAGCCCCTACAAGCCCCTACAGGATTCTTTGAAATAAGGTTTCAGGTCCTACCTACACTCGACATCATCACTACTCCCTCCGTTGCCCTCCCCCCGAAAGTTTCGTCTGCTAAAACTATAGTGCAGGTCGACCCAGCTTCCGGATACTCTTTTGAACAGGGCTGGCCAATCGACAACAAAACTTAAAGAGCAAGCAAGGAGGATCGTTGGGAATATTTGAAAATGATATTGGGCTTAGCCGTTGGTGATGCGCTGAAAGCCTACCTCGAGTTTCAGGAGGCACGGGAACTGGAAAACTACCTGCGATAGTATCAGGCCGGGGAGCCCCTAGAGTCTTCTGATGGCAGGCATGTCCTTACTTACAAAGTTTGACTTCCCCCACTTGTTGAAATACAGAGGTCTTTTTCAAGATCTAGATCAATACCACAGTCGTTGTCCATTTTTTAGTACAGCAGATACTCAGCTTGACTCTCTCTATCTCTGAGTTGATAAGTTCGTTTTGCTTTCGAAATCCTGCACTTTTGGGCATGAATTTTTGGTAATGCTATGTCATCTGAGAGAATCAAAATGGAAGAAAAGCATTTCTTTGTACACACACTTTTATATCTGATGAAACCAGAAAAGAATACTTCACTCCACCTGAAAAAAGAGATCCCCCACAAAAGAATGTGACTGAACGTGGGGGGGCTGAAAGGGCGAAAGGCCAATACGCGAGATGTATGCAGGAATTCTATGGGAGTGATGAATTTTTCTAATGTCACTGGTTTGCTAAGAGTGAGCGTAACGTTATAGAGCTGACAGGCCTGTTGCTTGAGGGCTGGATCTTTGCCTCGTCGTAGTGTTTGAAAGATCCGTCGGCAGGCTTGGCAACGGTAGCGTTGGACACCCCGACTGGTGCCATATCGAATAGGGTCAGGATGAGCGCAGTGAGGGCATTGCATCGTTAGTTCTCCCAATCTCGGAAATTACATCATTTGTATAAACGACGTAACTGCGCCAACCCCAACTATTGAGATTTACCAGCAGCGGTGACTAGCAACTCTTTAGACATTTAGAGGACCAAATCGGTATTAACTGCTGTAATTTTGGCAGTGGATTCAATGTTAAGGGCGATTGTATAGTTTCTCGTTCCTTCATTCTCGGCGACACTGATTCAACTACTAGATAGTGTGTAGCTTGGATTGGGTGCTGGTGGGATTGATAGTGCTGGTGTCGCATCACTGGTTATTTCTATATCACAATCACTTCCAAAGTCGAATTCACCTCTGTAGATATTTTGTCCTAATAATAATATAACTATGAAATAGGGGCTGTTAGAAATTTGATGAAAGTCGACATGTTTATTTCTTATTTTTTCAGTTGGAATGTTTTCTAATCGTCTGACGAGCTTTCTTAATAAGCTTCTTTCCGTCAATGCCTAGAAAACTGACTTGCTTCAGCCAGCGATCTTCAACAGGTTTCAGAACTTCTTTAAATCTTTGAAATTGTGCTGCTGTCAGTTCTATGTTGCTCCTCTTGAAGGTGCTTAATCGTTGGGCTCCATCTAAATCATCATTTGACCATTGCTGACCAACTTTCTTAAGAAAATCTATCCCACTAGCTTTTCTAAAAGCTTGCTGAACATCCTCATCCAAACTCTCCCAACGTGCTTTATTCATCGAGACCTGAAACACAGTGTTGGCGAATCTTTCTCTGTTTGGCCCTTGAGTAAAATGTGAGATATGTCTTTCTAATCCAAGTTCTTTCACTACGTCCATTGGGAGCATCAGCGTGTCAGCAATATTGCGCTGAAGGACTTGAGGAATTCTCGGCACA
>JACLAC010004125.1_pt1 | contig 21274 bp, 20 predicted proteins | sample 8027881 | NCBI WGS metagenome assembly JACLAC01 (sample SAMN15725517, study PRJNA655200) | protist metagenome | isolation source: fluorescence activated cell sorting (FACS) single amplified genomes of... | place: Spain: Blaines Bay Microbial Observatory, Mediterranean Sea | collected 2016-01-19 | reverse complement strand
GCTGTCTATTGCCAAACACATCGTATTACAACACGATGGAAGAATTTGGGTGGAAAGCGAGGTTGGTAAGGGGACAAGTGTGTTTTTTTCCGTCAAAAAAGGAACTGCTAAATAATGCTTCTCTGTTAGATAAATTCAACCTTTGCTTAACAGGATGAGTAGTACTGTGATGAAGAAACCAAAAATCCTTTTTATGTGCGTGGCTAATTCGTGTCGCAGTCAAATGGCAGAGGTGTTAGGTCTTCACTATCTAGGACACAAATTCGATGTTTATAGTGCCGGATCAAAACCGACGCAACCGAATCCATATGCTTTAAAAACCCTAGAGAATTTTGGGTATAATACCTCTACGTTGTTTTCAAAATCTTTCGATCAAATCCCGGATGACATAGACTATGCTGTCAGCTTATGCCAAGAGCAGGAGCTCACTTGTCCTACTTTCTCAACTACCGTAACGCGCCTGGCTTGGCCGATGTCTGATCCAGCCTCATCTTCAGGCTCGGAAAACGAGATACAAAATGTTTTCGCTGAAACACTTAGATCAATAGAACAAAGAATTGTTCAATTTCAACAAGAACAAAGCGAGAACTGATTGTCAGTGAGATATTCGACGCCAGCCATAATCCTTTGCGAGTTTTTGGGTTCGCTTTTTCTGGTCTTATCTGCCGTTTCACCAATTATTCTTTTTGACCAAGTTTTGGAATCAGGCATGGCTATAGCAGTACTTGCTGACAGTCTGGCCGTTGGTTTTGTTTTGTTCGGTTTAATTGAGATTTTTGGCCCAATTAGTGGTGCGCATTTTAATCCCGCTGTTAGTGTCGCTTTAGCAATCACTGGCAAGATAAAGTGGAAAGTTGTCCCAAGCTATATCATTTCACAGATACTTGGAGGCCTTGTGGGTGTTTTTTGCTCACATCTTATGTTTTATCACCAAATTCCAAAAGTCCTTTCGATCTCGGAAAAAGTTAGGAGTGGTGGGAATTATGTGGCCGAGGTATTAGGCACCTTTATCTTATTAGTTGCCATTTTATTGTTGATACACTACCAATCTGACAAGATAGCATTGATTATTGGATTAATAGTTGGGGGTGAACTCATTACCACATCTAGCACGATGTTTGCAAATCCACAGGTTACCTTGGCTAGAATATTCACATACTCGCAAGCTGGAATTCGACCTGCGGACGCTGTTGTGTTTATTATCATGCAGTTGGTTGGTATGCTCTTAGCGGTGGGTACATGGAAATTTTTAGAAAAAAGCCAATTGCCAAAACCATAAACCATAAAATAATCAGCAATTATTCTCCCGTGCACATAGCTTGAAAAGACAGAAATGTAATAGTGGATTAGCTTCAAACTGAACGTTCTCAGCTTTATATGTAATCACCTCTCTTTCTCTCCAGTACCACTACCCGAACTTAGGTCCAAGTATACGGCTTTCTCCAGTGTTCCAACTATAAAACCACTTTACAATCTCAGGTCACTGAGTTATCATGTGGAAGGTTGGAACTTAGCTTAATTACCTTACCTGCAGCTCTTTGCTGTGATGAACACCGGATTTTCTATATCTTCGATTAGCTGATTCTACCAATCAAGCGCCTATTGATGCGAATGAATACAGCTTGGATAGACGGTATATTGTCAATCAAGATGTTCGATGCCTAGGAAAATGTCAGAAGACTTAAAACGCACAACTCTTTATCATACACACACACAACTTGGTGCAAAACTAATTGAATTTGGTGGATGGGAGATGCCAGTTCAATACAGTAACATCATCGAAGAACATCTGACAGTTAGGTCAAAAATGGGAATGTTTGACCTGTCTCATATGGGAGAGATAGAAATTTCTGGAAAAGGTGCACTAAAATTGCTTCAGAGGCTAATTACTAATGATGCAGCAGGAAAACTGGTGGATGGACGTGTTCTATATAGTCCAATGTGCAATTTAGCTGGTGGTATTATCGACGATTTGCTCGTATACCGATTGGCAGAAGATAGGTACATGCTAGTAGTTAATGCTTCTAACATCAGGCAAGATTTTGAATGGATTTGTGCAAACAATAACGAAAATGCGGAAGTTGAAGACCATAGCAACCGCACTGTTTTGATCGCTTTGCAGGGACAGAGCTCAGTTCAGACCCTCCAAATGCTCTCAGATATCGATGTCACTACCATTAAATACTATTGGTTTCAGGAAGGGCATATTCAAGGTATTCCTGTTATCATTTCAAGGACAGGGTATACAGGAGAAGTCGGATTTGAATTGTATACTGGTTCTTGCTATGGAGCAACTCTCTGGGATAGCCTTTACAAATCAGTTATCGCAGAGGAAGGCTTACCCGTTGGGCTTGGTGCTAGAGACACTCTGAGATTAGAAGCGGGGCTGCCCTTACATGGTAATGACATTGACCAATCAACTACCCCCTTTGAATCGAGGTTGAATTGGGCAGTTTCTCTCAAAAAAGGAGATTTCATTGGGCGGGAGGCATTAATAGAACAAAAAAAACAGGGAATTGTAAATCGGTTAATTGGTTTCCGAATGTTGGATCGGAGTATTGCCCGTTCGCATTATCCAATTTACCAAGATGGAGAATGTATCAGCGAAGTTACGAGCGGTGGACTTTCACCAACGTTGGGTGTTAGTATTGGTTTAGCATATCTGCCAAGTGAAAAAGGAAAGGTTGGGTCGAAAATCGAGATCCAGATTCGGCAAAAGTTGCATCCCGCTGAGGTTGTTCCTATACCGTTTTACAGATCCCAAGAACTTACCGCATAATTCCTCTCGTCAATGTTTTAGAAAAATCGAGTGAATAAACACAAGATGAGTCAGCTTTTTACCTGATTACACTTTTTGTTTTTCTTACCGCTTTTGAGTTATTAATGGTCAAGAAGCGTATCCTTATTCAATCTGTTTCAAACGTGATCATTCTTGAAATCTCATCCAGTATAGGAAACGGAGGATTTGGAGAGGGAGAGAGCAAATTTTGAACAAAATGGCAAATTAAAGAAGTAAGCGAAGGGTACAGATTTTACTGAGAAAGGAGAAATGATGGGGGACGAACTTAATTATCCGGAGGATCTTAGATACAATGAATCTCACGAGTGGGCTAGATGCGAAGATCACACTGTTACAGTTGGTATCTCAGATCATGCTCAGGCTGAGCTACAAAATGTTGTCTATGTCGAACTACCTGAAGTAGGCGTTAACACCAAGCAGAAGGAGGAATTTGGCGTAATCGAATCTGTCAAAGCCGCCTATGAACTGTACGCACCTGTTAGTGGCGAAATTATTGAAATCAATCAGGAACTAGAACATGCTCCAGAATTGGTGAATGAAGATCCATATAATCAAGGATGGATGGTAAAAATTCGAATGGATGATCCTAGTGAACTCAGCAATTTACTTTCTGCTGAAGATTACCATGCCAACATCAATAGCGAAGAAATGAGTGAATAATGTTAGACGTTCACCAAAGGGATCCATTTGCTAAACGTCACCTTGGTCCGAGGCTTGAAGAGATCGAATTGATGCTGAAGACCGTTGGGTACGGTTCGATTGATGAACTCATAACCGATGTTGTACCAAAGCAGATTCAAGATACCCGACCATTAAAGCTTGATCAGGCTTGGACTGAATCCGAGGTCCTAGACAAATTAAAAGAGATCGCTTCTAAAAACGATATTTATCAATCGTTTATTGGCATGGGTTATTACAATTGTATTATACCTCTTGTTATCCAAAGAAATATTCTTGAAAACCCAAGTTGGTATACTGCTTATACACCTTACCAAGCAGAAATTGCCCAAGGGAGACTTGAAGCATTGTTAAATTTCCAAACAATGGTTGCTGATCTGACAGGCTTACCAATTGCTAATGCTTCGCTTCTTGATGAGGGAACAGCGGCGGCTGAGGCCATGACAATGTGTTTATCAGTGGGACCCTCTGATAGCGAAAGATTTTTCTTCGTATCAGAAACATGCCATCCTCAAACAATCGAAGTTGTCCGTACCCGTGCTGAACCACTCGATATTAAGCTAATAATTGGTAATCATCAAAATATAATTTTTGATCAAGAAATCATAGGCGCGGTTGTTCAGTATCCTGCTACAGATGGTATTATTCACGATTATGAAGAGTTTGCAGAGAAAGTTCATGCTGCTAACGGGTTATTGATTGTTGCTGCCGATCTACTATCCCTAGCATTACTAAAGCCTCCTGGAGAATTTGATGCGGATATTGTTGTTGGTTCTACACAAAGATTCGGAGTGCCAATGGGTTATGGAGGTCCGCATGCTGCCTACTTTTCTACTAAAGAAAAATTCAAACGCAAAGTGCCAGGTCGAATTGTTGGACTTTCGCAGGATCACGAAGGGGCCCCAGCAATCCGTCTGGCACTACAAACACGTGAGCAACATATCCGGAGAGAGAAAGCAACCAGCAATATTTGTACAGCACAGGTGCTACTGGCTGTAATGGCAAGTATGTATGCTGTCTATCATGGGCCAACAGGGATTCGTCGTATTGCCGAACGGATTCATGCGCTTACGCAACTGCTTTGCGCAGGACTCAAACAACTAGGCTATTCGATCACCGAGGGGCAATTTTTCGATACAATTAGTGTTAATCTTGGTTCCGTTACTCTTGATTCATTGCTGTCAGTTGCTGCACAGAAAAAAGTTAATTTAAGGGTTTTCAATGCTGACTGTGTTGGTGTTTCTCTTGATGAAACAACTTCAGTGGAGGACGTTCAAAATCTGCTTCAAGTTTTTTCTGTCAATCAAGAACTCTTATTCGATGTTAACCAACTAACCGATGGTATGGTCGAACCGAACCTGTCGTTTTTTGGGAAATTGCGAAGGGAAAGTCCTTATCTAACTCATCCGGTTTTTAATAAATATCATTCTGAAACGGAAATGTTGAGGTATATACATCAGCTTCAGGAGAAAGATCTTTCTTTAACCAATTCTATGATTCCGCTTGGGTCTTGTACTATGAAGTTGAATGCAACTGCTGAAATGGTTCCCGTGACATGGCCGGAATTTAGCCAAATCCATCCATTTGCGCCAATCGAGCAGGCAGAAGGATATCAATTATTGTTTGACCAACTTGAAACTTGGTTGTCCGAAATTACCGGTTTTGCTGGTGTTTCGTTACAACCGAACGCGGGTTCACAAGGTGAATATGCAGGTCTCTTGGTGATTCGTCAATATCACCGAAGTTGTGGGGAAGGCCACAGAAATGTATGCCTGATTCCCAAGTCAGCCCACGGAACTAATCCAGCAAGTGCTATCATGGCTGGCATGCGTGTCATTGTTGTAGACTGCGATAACGAAGGGAATGTGGACTTGACTGATTTTCGACGTAAAGCCGAAGAGCACAAGCAAAATTTAGCCGCAATGATGATTACTTATCCTTCGACTCACGGAGTTTTTGAAGAGGCCATTAGCGAAATTTGTCAGATTACACATCAGTATGGTGGACAAGTGTATATGGACGGTGCTAACCTGAACGCTATGATTGGCCTGTGTAGACCAGGTAATTTCGGCCCAGACGTTTGCCATCTGAACCTACATAAAACTTTTTGCATCCCCCATGGTGGAGGAGGTCCTGGCATGGGACCAATAGCAGTTAATGAACATCTTATACCGTTTTTGCCGACCCATCCGATTGTCTTTAAAAATGGGAGTTTTTATACCGTTGAACATACACTTACTGACCACGCACAGGAATTTGATGGTATTGGCCCTGTTTCATCTGCTCCATGGGGTAGTGCGAATATACTGCCAATTTCGTGGAGTTACATTGCTATGATGGGACCAGATGGGCTAAAACAAGCAACAGAGATCGCTATCTTAAACGCCAATTACATTGCCAAACGTTTATCCTCTCACTTCACTGTAGTTTATAAGGGTAAGCATGGACTGGTAGCTCATGAATGTATCATCGATCTACGAGATTTTAAGAACACTACGGGAATTGAAGTTACTGACGTGGCCAAGCGTCTAATGGATTATGGGTTCCATGCACCCACGGTATCCTGGCCTATTCCAGGAACCATGATGATTGAACCGACTGAGAGCGAATCAAAGGCTGAATTGGATAGATTCTGTGATGCGATGATCGAAATACGGAAGGAAATTGCTGAAATTGAGAATGGGAAGTCAGACCAAAACGATAATGTACTCAAGAACGCTCCACATACAGCCCAACAGGTGACAAAAACAGAATGGGCCCATCCGTATTCTCGCCAGAAAGCGGCTTTTCCTACTTCTTGGGTTAGCAATCGAAAATATTGGCCTCCTGTTGCACGGATTAATGAGGTTTACGGTGATCGAAACTTAGTGTGTACCTGTCCGCCTCTCGATTCATACACGAGTGAATAAAAACTCGTAAAAGCGAAAAATCATACAATCTTTACTATACCGAATTTATCATTTCTAGAAAATCATCTTCGGTCAGTATTTGAGTTCCCAAAGCCAAGGCTTGGTTTTTCTTACTTCCTGCGTTTTCGCCAACAACCACGAAATCAGTTTTTTTACTAATGTTTGAATTAACCTTTCCTCCCATCAACTTAATCCTTTCGCTAGCGGCTGATCGTGTCAAAGTAGTTAGGGTTCCTGTTAATACAAAAGTCTTTCCAAGAAATTCTTTCGCTATTTGACTTAAGTCAAAAGGCTCCTTTGCTTGTATCTGTAGACCTGCTGATTTTAGTTTTTCAAAGAGGACTTTATTATCCAATTTGGAAAAAAAATTGGCCACGCTTCCAGCGGTTTTTGAACCTATACCTTGTATTATTTCAATTTGTTCAACTTCAGCCTCAGCAATCGCATCTATCGAGACGAAATGATCAATCAAGAGATCGGCGGCACGTTGTCCTACGTGAAAAATTCCGAAACCAAATAAAACTCTCGACGCTGGTTTTTTTTTGCTCGAGTCAATGGCTGAGATAAGGTTTTGCGCTGATCGGTCTCCAAAACCTTCGAGCGGAAGTAGATCGTTCGTCTGTAACCGATAGAGATCTGCTATGTTAGACACTAAGTTTGCCTCAATCAACTGATTGACTATTTGTTTGCCTAATCCTTCAATGTCTAGGGCATTCCGAGAGGTGAAATGTTCTATTCGACGTTTTAGTTGGTCTGGGCACGAAACGTTAACACAGCGGATCGCAGTTTCCTGTTCAGAAGATTGTACCTGTTCGTGACAGGAAGGACAAGTCTTTGGAAAGCGAAAGATTTCTTCTGATCCAGACCTCTTTTCTGTTAATACAGACACAACTTTAGGAATCACATCACCTGATCTTTCAAGAACGACCCAATCGCCCACTCGAATATCCTTACGAGCAATCTCCTGCGCGTTATGCAGCGTCGCATTTTCAATCCGCGCGCCAGCAAGCTCAATCGGTTCTAAAGTTGCAACTGGTGTTAAAACTCCTGTTCGACCTACTTGTATTGCAATATGATTGATCCTTGTTCTTGCCTGACTGGCAGGAAATTTACAACATATAGCCCATCGTGGACTCTTGGCACGAACACCGAGCAGTGCCTGATGTTTAATGTCATTGACTTTGACTACAATTCCATCAGTATCGTAATCTAGGTTTTTATATTGTTCTCGCCATTTATAATAGCACTCAATAACTTCTTCCATGGAGTGATATACGTTGACCATTTCGTTGACTTTAAAACCCAAATCCACCAGCATCTTCAAACCCTGCTCATGAGTTTCCAAGTCTAATCCATAGCTTAAACGATAGACAAAAATGTCGAGAGGTCGTTGTGCGACAATATTGGGATCCAGCAAACGTAAAGACCCTGCAGCTGCGTTCCGAGTATTGGAGAAGGGTGACTCACCAGTTTTTACGCGATGTTCATTGATCTTACCAAGTTGGCTTTTCGGTATAAACACTTCACCCCGAACTTCCAACATATTGGGTGTTGGTATTCGACTTAGCTCCTTTAGTTTCAAAGGAATAGACTTAATCGTCCGGATATTAGCGGTTACATCTTCTCCAAAATTGCCATCTCCGCGAGTTAAACCATAGGAGAGAGATCCTTCTTCATAATTCAGTGCCACACCCAATCCATCAATCTTTAATTCTATGACGTATTCAATGTTCTGATCCAGTAGTGTTTTACGAATTCGCCGATCAAAATCGTGGAGTTCCTCTGCGGTGTATGTGTTCTCGAGACTAAGCATAGATTCGTGATGACGAATACGTTCGCCAAGAACGACTTGCCCTCCAACACGTTGGGTTGGAGAGTCGGGAGTAATAAGGCTTGGATCCTTTTTCTCCAGCTTCTCGAGTTCCTTCATGAGTGTATCGAACTCAACATCTGAAATCTCTGGCTGATTTTCGACATAGTACTTATGTTCATGATAATGTAACTCATCTCGCAAAATTTCTACTTGATCTTCAATCATTATTTCCCCAAGTGATATTACAGCTTGATATTACGCCAATACAACTGCAATATCTGTAGACACAAAATCTAGTATACAAGTTTACATGAACTCCAATCATTTTCCTTGATGTTTTTAATCGGTCTTGTTATGCTACCGCAAAAAAAATTGTTTGGTGAATTCATGTCAGTCCCTTACCGTCTAACAGATAAACAAATTTCAGATTTTAAACAAAATGGATATTTAATAATTGAGAAATTCGTCGAAGAAGAAATTTTGCAGAGTTGGAGAGACCAGCTTTGGAATCATTTGGGATCGAACTTGGAAGACCGTCAGAGTTGGCCTAATGATTACGTCATAGAAGGATTCAGTATTTTACCTCCAGAACACACTTTTGGTCGTTTGCCTCAGGTAAATGCAGTAATTGAACAATTAGGAGGAGGAATGTTTACTGGTGGTGGTGGACAGATTTTAGCCCAATGGCCTAAGCAAGATCAAGAGTGGGGCATGCCGGGTAGTGGACATATTGACGGTTACGGTCCAAATGGGTGGTCAGGTGGATTTATGCTTGGGGCAACGACCTATTTATACGATGTGGAACCTCGAGGAGGAGCTTTCATATATTGGCCTAAAAGTCATTTCTCAACCCACGAGTATTTCCAAGAATACCCGGAGCAGATTGATGGAAGTTTTAACCAAATTGAAGATTGGGGATGGCACCTTTTTTCGGATCGATCGCCAGAAGGTCCAAAGCAATATATTGCCAAAGCAGGATCTGTCGTTTTTTGGCATTGTTTTCTTTGTCACACGGGTTCTGGAAATGTACGTAGCATTCCCAGATTTGGTTTGTTTGCCCGATGGAGTTATAAAGAGAAAGAGAAAATGCGTTATGAAATCCCTAAAGATTTATGGAAATATTGGACAATTTGAAAAAGGAAGGATAAATAAAAGATGAATTGGAACTTTAAGCTTGTTGCTGGACCATTTGGTTTTACTGAAGGGCCTGTATGGACAGGGGAAACAGTATTATTTACCGATATTCCTAACAACAGGATTATGAATTATAATCCTACAAGTAATCAAACAGAAGTTTTCCGGGATAATACTAACGAAGCCAACGGTTTAATGTTTGATTCAAATGGTCAACTGTATGCGTGTGAAGGTGGAGGACGTCGGATTGCATGCTACAATGACGATGGGACGTCAACTACAATTGTTGATAACTTTCAACAGAAACGACTAAATAGCCCAAATGACTTAGCCTTTGATTCCAAGGGGCAACTCTGGTTTACAGACCCTCGTTATGGATCAAAGGTCGATGACTTAGAGCTTGGTCATCAATCGGTGTTTCGTGCAGAGAAGCAATCAGATGGAACATGGAATCTCCATCGTGCGACTTTCGACACCACCAAACCCAATGGGATTCTTGTTTCACCAGACCAAAAGCGTCTCTACGTGGCTGAAAGTGACTATGGTGTTGGAAATAATGCAGAATTGAGATCGTATCCTATTAGTGATGATGGCACACTTGGCAATTTTGAGATCCTACATAATTTTTATCCGCATCGTGGAATTGATGGCATGTGTTTAGATATTGATGGGAACATTATTGCTACGGCGGGCTGGGAGACAAGTGGACCTGGATCTATGCTGTATGTTTTTACACCACAGGGACGTGTATTAGAAACACATCCAATTTTGTTAATTGCCGATTCCGATGAAGATGAAGAAGCACTTTTCCCAGGTGGAATTGTTACCAACTGCACTTTTGGAGGGAAAGGTCTAACCACATTGTACGTAACTGCAGGTGGTTGTCTCTATCAAGCTGAAACCGACCGCCGAGGAGCTTAACTCGCTATTGGTCTTTCCTAAATTCAGAAAGCAAGCTTATTTGGCCTTTTTTCTGCTTTCAGCTTTGGGTTGATTGTGAGGCTAACCTATTCTAAGCGGAAATTCGGAGATGCGCAGAGATGGAATAAACCTTGCCGTTTATTCCTCAGGTTATTTAAGACCGTTACTTCATATCCAGCATTAATCAAGTGTTCACATAGAATTGCACCTATGTACCCAGCGCCTCCTGTGACAAGAATATGTTTCATAAAACGACTTGGTTCTTCCCTAAGTTAATTTATTCCCTTAAACTAAAGGCAATTTAATATTTAAAAAGTATTTGATATTAACCACTAGCGGTACTGAGCGATTCCATTATTTCCTTGAATATGATTACTACATCGGGTATGCTGGCTTCGGGCATTCTATAATGTTCTCTCCCCTCCTGTTTATTTCTTCTACATCACTTGAGCATGGACAAGAAGACATCCTAGAAAAGCAAATAACGATAGCGAATTGCCTTTTTCTAGAATCAATTGGAATTTGGAAAATCAGTTTGGAACCAACAGCTCTATTAATTCGCGACTTCCAGAATTATGTAACTGCGCTACATCCAGATGCCGCACACCGATTATTGGCATTAATGTTTTATATGCCCCAAGATGACAGTACACTATACTTAGGAACCTCTATATATCGACCAATGATGATTTTGAAGATATCGATGGTATGCATCATTATCCTTGTGAGACTTTCAAGGAGGTTAAAAGAATGGATTATTTGTCTAATTCATTCTATGTTTTTTTTAGAACGAATGATTCCTTCTACGGAGTAGAACCAGTTGAAAGGAATCCATTGTTGTACTATATCCGAGTAGTTGTACTATATCCGAGTAAGGGAGGCAAATTCATGATTTTTCCAGATTGTACTAATAAAAGCAAATACCAATGCTAATTTAACCACTTTTTCTTGTCGAATATCCCTTTTAGTGTATGTGTAGGGAAATTGATGAGTTTTTTTGATGTAGGTTTAGAAACTACACATAGTTTCTGAAAGGAGGAAGGATGCAATTTCTTAATCTAGAGCAGGGAGTATTTTTTCAAATGGGTGATGGAAAAAATTGGAGGGTTGTACATCCAGACATGGGAGCACAACAGATAACACTCAATCATGGTATTCATGCCCCTGGTCAAGAGTTCACCCAACATATTCATGACTATTCCGAAGATGCGATCGTCTGTGTAGAAGGGGGAGGGTCAATTCGTCAGGGAGATAGCTATACACCGATTACAGCAGGTGAAACTATATTTGTTCCAGCGGGTGAAGTACACGGCACTAAGAATACTACTGACTCTCCTGCTCGAATGATCAGCTTTCAAGGGCCACCGGATATGGCATTGTATCGTGGGGAGCGCGACCATAAACTAGGAGAATCGCCAACGCCCCAAATTGGCCATACCAGTAACGTACAAGTTATCGACATGGCCAAAAGCGGGCCAATTTTCGGTCAGCCTTGTAATTGGAGAAGAGTTATCTCTCCTGAAAAAGGTTCGAAACACCTGTCCTTAGATTATATTCAACTGAATTCAGGTGAGCAGTTTGACCATTTGTCTAAAAACACTGAGTCAGTCTATGTACTAGCAAGCGGGGAAATTAGAGTGGAAACTAGTGAAGATTCACATGACCTTGAATTCAAAGATGTTATTTTCGTTTGTCCAAACGATTCATTTACGGTCACACATGTTGGTGATGAAGTCGCAAAACTTATTTACTGTCAACCTATTGTGGCCTTAGTTTGATGAATTAAAAAAACGAGGTTGATATTTTTTTCTAAATAGAGTCTGCATTCTAATTTTTGTAGACGACCTCGCGTAATCCTTTGATATAACCAACTGCGAAGAGACGTCCGATTGAAGAATACCCAGGATTATCGTTATTATCGCCTTCCATTGTTGGAACGTGATCGGGTCGTAAAACACCCTCAAAATCGATATCCCGATAGGCTTGCATACACAAGGCCATGTCTGTTTTTCCATTGTCATGAAAGGTTTCTTGGAAATTCTCGGGTGTTCCTTCGACATCACGAAAATGTACAAAAAAGATCTTTTTCTGTTCTCCAAAATGTCTGATAATGCTGGGAAGGTCATCCGTCATTAAGGTGAAATTGCCTTGGCACATTGTTATGCCATTGGCAGGGCTGGGAACTAGATCGACCAAACGCTGGAAATTCTCAATACTTCTCATAATTCGCCCCAAACCACGTATAGGCGAAATCGGAGGATCGTCTGGATGCATTGCTAATTTGACATGAGATTCTTCCGCCACCGGCACCACGCATTTGAGAAAATACTCCAAATTTTCCCACAACTGCTCTTCGGTTACAGTTCCATGTTCTGTGTCTGCTTGCCTAGGCATTTTTTGATGATCATAACCAGTAACTAATGCTCCACCACGTGAAGGAATATCCATGGAAGTTCTTAACCAATTGAAAACAGGCATCCACTCGTAACACCAAACAGGAATTTCAAGTTTTCCCATATTCCGGATCAATTGACAAACAAAATCGATTTCTTCATCACGTCCTGGCAACCCAAGTTTAGCTTTGTTGAGTGGAGGTCGGCTTTCGATGACAGCAAGCTCAAACCCGAAATCCTGATATTTTTTTTGCACGTTTTCTAGTGAGTTGTATCCCCAAGGAAGGTCCTCAGAACCAAGGTTCTCAGTGCCTCGACTGAAATCCATTGCACCAACTACGTGATCAATACCACACTGTTTAACCATTGTCCATAACGCTGACGGCTGTGGTGATAGCATTTCGGCGACTTTAATCATTATTGACTCCTTTGAAAAACATGATATGGATTCTATTCCTGAAAAACTAAACCCTTTTCTTTAACCAAAATTTGAAAGAATTTAGTTGCGTTAATTGATATCATTCCCTCGATAAATTCGCTGTCCCCGAACCAAAATGCGCTTAGAATTATCAACTGGCAACAGTTCATCGACACTATGGTAGCCTAACGTCATACTCATACGTGTGCCATCAGTCTGGTTCCTGCCAGCCGAGTGAATAATCATGCTATCGATTGCCAACATTTCCCCTGCTGACATTGGTATGGGAACACACTGTTCTTGAACAATTTTACCTAGACATTCTTGGTTAGCAAAGTTAAATAGATCAGGTAAGTGGTGTGAACCAGGAACAACATGAGTACAACCGTTTTCGATGTCAGTATCCTCCAAATAAACCAATACAGTGACTATTGTGCGAGACCAATGCATGACGTCACGGTGAGGTTCCAAGGAATGTGTTGACTCTCGGTCGCGAAGATACACATGATTATGGCGATTAAGAACGAATTCGATATTAGAACCTAACAGCTTTTCTAGCGGGTCAAGTATCTCATGAGAGGCTATTGACTCTCGAAAGACACGTCCTCTTGACCAAAGGTTGGAAATGCGGATGATTCGATTGTTTTGGCGGACTATTGGCTCGATAGCTTGGTCTATATTTTGGAAGATTTCGGTTTTTAAAGCTGTGATTTTTTCTAATGAAAACTGAGTTGGTAGCTTGATGAAGCCATTGTGGCGAAACAATTGGATTTCCTGCGGGAGTAGGCTTACTGACACTTGATATCTCCTTCAAGAAGAATTCAATAAGTTAAATAGACCGATTTAGGTTCAAGATCTGGTATGATTGGGTTTATTCGATTCGCAAAAACTAATATTAAGCAGTATAACCGATTTTTTCACTTGGTTAAAGGCTTTCGGGTTCACATTGATTGATGTTGCCACTATTCCTGTTTTTCTGGCTTTTCATATTGCTAAAGATCGAAAAAAGTCTAGGATGTTGGGGAGGCTATCTGCAGTGTTCAAACTAGACCCAAAATCTTTATGCATTTTGGCCCTAAAACCGAATAGTATTATTAACGCTATCGTATTCGCTTTGAGCGGAGAAGGATGAAAAGTTTATATGGATAAACTCTCGCAGATCTAGTTAACTAACTTCAATGAGAGGTATTACGATAAATAACACGTAGTATATGGGAATAATTTGTGTTCAAAATAACTTAGATGATTATTGATATAAAAGGCTAACCAAATTTATGGAAAAGGTCGCTGTATTTGTTGATGTCCAAAATATTTATTATACTGTTAAACAGCGCTACAGTTGTCATTTTGATTACAATGCTTTCTGGGCAGAAACAACCTCAGGCAGAGAAATTGTGAAGGCAACTGCTTATGCTATTGATAAAGGAGATCGGAAGCAAAGGCAGTTTCAGAATATACTTAAGGGCATTGGTTTCGAGGTAAAACTAAAACCGTTTATTGACAGGAATGACGGTTCTTCCAAAGGGGATTGGGATGTTGGTATTACACTGGATATAATGGAATATGCGGAGCAAGCAAATGTGGTTGTGTTAGCATCTGGAGATGGTGATTTTGATTTGCTACTGAATAAAATACGAACTAACTTTGGTGTTTCAGCTGAAGTTTATGGTGTAACTGGACTCACTGCTATATCATTGGTGAATTCAGCCTCAAAATTTGTACCAATTGAAGATAATTTGTTGCTAAAAACTAAGTAGTGTTCTTATAGTAATTATATCCTAGTTACATTAACTTGAATGCATATTTTGAAAGAAAAGTAGTTGTGAAATGTCGCTGATTTGGAAAGACAGATATTCAATTAAGTATTGTAGAACTTGGAGTACTGCTTACTCATTATAAAGGTTTTTTGTGGTCACCTCTCGTCTAAAAAAGAGGCAAAAACTACCTGAGGGCAGCTGGATTTAGGGATAAATCTGTTTGTCCTAGGATACGCATTCATATCCTAGAGAAGTTGAAGGAAAGAAATACCAATTATCATTTTTCGCTAAAAATTGGTGTGCCGAAGCCTGATTATCTAGAAGATTGAATTGACAGACAGTTGCCCTTTGTCGAAACGGTTGATATTCCTCGGGTACATTATTATATCAATAAGAATAACAGGCAACTTACTAACCGAATTCCGTATCTGACACAGGCAGGCAAAGTGCGATTGGTATGATTACACTTTGGCTAATCAGGGGACATATGCTAAATATGGCACCGACTCGGATTATGATGAGGATTTGATTAGTGACAATTATGTCTGTCGAGGGCGAGAAACAGGACTAGAAAAGTCTGCCGAAATCGGATGGGGCGTCTTAATGATAAAAGCATTGAGCAGACAATGGATAAGTTGGCTTGAAAAAACAAAAACGGATTGGCCGAAAACTATCCTAGTCGAAATTATTAGATTAATCTCCACATGGAGAAGAGATGCACTTGAATTTGGGATTGGCCTATCCTAATAATAAATAGCAAGATCTTGTCACCAACTTTTGGAATTGAGGAAGCGATCACTACAAGTGGAAATTCTAAGGGTGGGTGTTGAAAAATCAAGGTAGTGGACATTGTGCCGATTGCCGCTGCTAATGTTGATGAATTAGAGAAGACCTTTGTTACGAAATAAAAGCGTAATTTTTCTATCAGCGGTATGATATTATCAATTAGATTGATAAAAACATAATAGTGAAGGAAGGGAAAACGTGAAGGCATTTGGGTTAACAATTAACTTGCGTGAGGACCCACAGATAATTGAAAAATATAAAGAATATCATCGAAATGTTTGGCCCGAAGTAGAACAAGCATTGAAAAAGGTTGGAGTTACTTCGATGAAAATTTTCCTGCTTGGCAGAAGGCTGTTTATGTATATGGAGACCATTGATGATTTTAGCGTCGATCAGGACTTTTCTCAGTACTTGAAACAGCATCCAAAATGTGTAGAATGGGATGCACACATGCGGACATATCAGGAGAAACTTTCCGTAGCTAGAGAAGATGAGTGGTGGGCGATGATGGAACAAGTTTACGAACTAAAAGAATAAATGAGGTGTCTATGCCGACGGAGCTGGAAGACTATTTGTTTGATCTAAGTGGTTACTTGGTATTGGAGAAGGCTATCAGTACAGATCATGTTCATCAACTCAATACTGATCTTGATCCATACGTTTCGATGAAATTAGGGGAATGGTGCCAGAACGTACATCGTTTAAAAGAACACGAAATCCATAATATTATTGAAGTTGGTGAATCATTTGAACAGTTGATAGATCACCCATCATGGCTAGATCATATCGACCGGTATGTTGGTAATGACGGCCTTTTTATTGACGAAGCATTTGTTAATGTACGTGGTAAAGGTGGGGAAACGCGTTTACATTCTGGCGCGCACAAACGTCGGGTTAGAACACAATTTCGCTTTCACAATAACGAATTTCGTTGTGGTCAGATTGTGTTGCTACTGGCTCTAACAGATATTGCTGTGGGTGATGGTGGTACTATGGTTATTCCCGGTAGTCACAAATCGAACTTGATTCATCCTGCCTTCAATGATGAGAGCATTCGAAGCGGGTCTGCAGAGGGGATCGAGGGTGCAATTGAAGTTTACCTGAATGCTGGCGATGCTTTATTGTTTGTTGATTGCATCGCTCATGGGTCGGCCAAACGACGAAATGATGGTGATAGACGCATAGTTGTATACCGATACGGACCACGTTGGGGACATAGTCGTTATGGTTACGAGCCATCAGCTTCATTACTGGAAAGGCTCACAAAAGAACGCCGCAAGATTATTCAGCCGTTGGCTCCGAGACGTAATTCTGACCATTCAGTTTATCAATTCAATTGAATAGAACCTTAAAAGTATGTCAAACCAAGCCAATGAAAAAAAACCGAATATCATCTTGATCCTTGCAGATGACTTGGGCTACCGAGATCTTGGGTGCTATGGCGGTACAGCAATTCAAACTCCTAACTTAGATCAATTAGCCAGCGAAGGCATTCGTTTTACTCAAAGTTATTCAGGTTGCTCCGTTTGTGCTCCATCTAGAAGTGTTTTGATGACAGGCAAGCATGCAGGACATACTTCTGTTCGTGGTAACAGTGGTGGTATTCCGTTACAGGATGGTGATGTTACCTTGACTACTTTGCTAAGCTCAGCTGGTTATACATCTGGTGGATTCGGTAAATGGGGGCTGGGTGATGTTGGCACATCAGGTGTACCAGAAAGGCATGGGTTTGACACTTTTTTCGGCTATTATCATCAAGTGCATGCACATATTTATTATCCGTCTTATTTGTGGGAAAATAGTCGAAAGATTGAGTTGCCAGGTAATAATGATAGAGATGAAGGCAAAGTCTATTCACACTACCGTATTTTCGAGGAAACCTGCAATTTTATCCGTGAAAATAAGAACCAACCGTTCTTTTGTTATGCTCCTTGGACACTTCCGCATGGACGGTATACTATTCCACGAGATGATCCAGTTTGGAAGGTTTATCAAGACAAACCCTGGTCAAGCTCGGCTAAGGTTGTAGCCGCTATGATTTCGCTTTTTGATCGTCATGTTGGTCAGTTGTTGCAATTACTGCAATCACTGGACCTGCATGATAATACTATCATTATCGTAAGTTCAGATCATGGTGCTGGTTTTCGATTTGAAGGAGAGCTCGATTCCTGCCAACCACTTCGAGGCCAAAAGCGAACTATGTACGAAGGTGGTATTCGAGTGCCAACTATAGTGCGTTGGAACAATCAGATACCGCAAGGTCAGGTTAGTGATCATGCTTGGTATTTTCCTGATATCATGCCGACGCTACTTGACTTAGCTGACTTGCCTATTCCAAAGGGTATCGATGGTATCTCAATTACACCAACGCTGAAGAATCGAGGTAAGCAGAAACAACACGACCACCTATACTGGGCTTTGCCTTTATATGATTTTGGTAAACGTGAGTTCAAGCCGAATGGTCTGATGGAAGCTGTGCGAAAAGACAATTGGAAAGCTATCCGTCCACTAGCTAATGCACCGATTGAATTATACGATTTATCACATGACATCAGTGAGAAAAATAACTTGGCAGATCAACAGCCTAACATTGTTAGACGAATGAATTCACTTTTATGTCAGGCTAGAACGGCGGGCTATCCGCAAGTTGAACCTGAAATTCCGGAAGGTAAACGGCACCGATAAACGGAGAAGCTATATGTCCACTCATGAAATTCTAGAACCAGTTTTGTTTAACAAAGATCTTGGTCAACCACTTAATCTCAATAACATCGATTTTACTCAAGAAAACGCTGATGGTAAACCTGTTATACCTATGACAACTGAGCAGAAATATGTTTTTGATGCCAAAGGTTGGGTTATGATTCCTAGCGTTCTGACAGAATTAGAAATCGGTGACATGCGTGATTTTTGTTACCGCTTGAAACAAGATCCCAACTCCATCCCTGCTCCTGAACGCTCAACTTATGGAGGTCCGTTGCAAGCTTTGATGGATCATCCTGTTGTCGTGGGTGTGGCTAACGAATTTTTGTCCTCTCCATATCTTTGTAGTCAAGAATGCTATGGTTTTCGTATGGAAATGAGTTTCCTTGCTTTACGTTCGGTCGAAGACAAGGAACCAACAAAGTTTTCGCCACACAACGGCAACGCCATGTGGCGTATGCCAGGTGATTGCCACGAGTATCGCTGTGTACCTGGGAAAGCTTATAGTGGCCTCACTCGTGTAGTTTGGGAACTGGAAAGTGTAGAGGAAGGTGATGGAGGAACTCTTTTTATTACGGGCAGTCACAAATCTGCTTTTACTGCACCAGAATCAGCCTATGAACATGGATCCTCATTGTGGGAGACCTATTCTTGCCCTGCTGGATCGGTCGTTATCTTTACTGAAGCAACGACGCATAGTGGCCAACCTTGGACCAATCCAGAACGAGACCGGGTGGCGATTTTCAATGCTTATAATTCGATTGATCGGCGATGGACAAAATCCCAACCTCATCCTGATTATTTGGCTTCTATGCCACTTAAACGCCAGAGCTTGTTTCGAGACGCTTACGTCAAAGGGAATGTAACAGGGAAGCCTTTCACCATGTAGGTCGTGAATACGAATCTTACCAATGGTAAGTATAAATGCGTCGATCAAAACATTAGCTGATGTTTAATCGCATCACATATTTAAGCATGATTTTTACTACTCACAAATATTAGCAAATATATTAGAATGATACTAAAATTTATTCTTAATTGTTTTAGTCAAATGATTCGAGTAGGAATTTGGTTGCTTGGTTTGATTGATTTATCATGGCAGGTAAAATCAATTCTGAAACCCAGTTGCTTACTATTCCCATATTGGCCAATTGTTTTCCTGCAACTGTGCCCAGAGTTGGTCAAATTTACTCGTCCCGTCATCCTCCCATTCATCCAGTCTGATGCCACTAACGTATGATTCATCTACTCCCTGTTTCATCAGACTTTCTGCCTGTTGTAGGTTTCGGTAATAGTGCTTGATGTTTCCCGGTAAAGTTATTACAGAGATATGACGAGGGGAGGGCAATGTTGTTGTTTGAGCATAATGTTCAATCGCTTCTTCATCTAATTCGATACCTAATCCAGGTTTTTCCGGTACCTTCATGAATCCACGCTGGATTTGGTGTTCTGTCACAATCAGATCATCTTCGTAGGCATGGCTAGCTGTCACCCCTGGTAGAGTTGCTGTTGGCATAACAGCACCAAGATGACAAGTAAATGCGGTAGTAATACCAGTTCCCACGTACTGTAACAGGATTGGAGTGTTAGCTGCAGCAAAAACCCAGCCTGCAGCCAATGCACTCCTGATACTTTCATGACTGCAGAGTGCACCATCGAAATCTCCCCGTCGGAGTCCAGTCCAAGGACCTGAGGGTTGACGAGACGCAGGTTCACTTAGCACACCAACACCATGCAGATAAAAAGGGATACGGATCTCCTGATGGAGGCGGCGCCATCCCTCAACGTCATAAGCGAAAATCGGTTCTTCAATGCCCTTTACCACCGGAATCTTTTCCAATTCACGTAGAATGGGTAATGCCTTTTCTACATTGATTAAGGAACCGTTAAAATCATATTCTACTCGGAAATCAGGTGGTGCGACCTCTTGAATAGCGTGTGATTGCTCGATGACATCGTAAAATGCTCTGGCTTTACATTTTAGACCACGATATCCACGCTCAGCGGCTACCTGAACTTCGGCAGCAGTGTTTTCAGGAGACATACATGGCATCCACCAACCCATGGCAACCCAATGGCGTACCTGTTGCCCCATCAATTTCCAAGCGGGCAGGCCTAGATGTTTTCCCATTAGATCATAGCAGGCCATATCGAGGTTAAACCGACCAGATCCCATTACATGATCAAAAGGGCTAGTACCGAGATATGGACCCAACAGCTCTGAGTCGAAAGGTGGGCCAACATTTTCACCAATACCAATCAATCCAATATCCGTGTGAAATTTATAGACCGTTACCTGCTCAGTCATGTTGAAGTGGTAATATTGCTTCCGAATCCGGTCTTCGTAAGGAACATGCAAAACGATCGGTTCAATCTCGGTAATTTTCATGAGTTTGTTCCCTAACTTCTTTGTGATTGATAACAAGTTCCATATCCGTTAGAGTAATGTCTCCAGCTAGCTGGGGATGACGTTCTACCAATACTATCTTGACTTTATGTTTTCCAACTTTAATTTCTGTTGGTTGCATGAAAAAGCATAGCCAAACGGCACTACTAACATCGGAGATCTTATTGGATTGGTGCAAATTACAATATTGGATCTCAGCATCTGGTAGTTTCTCTCCATCCCACCACACATCAACTATATCTCCTTGCACCCACTCGCTGAGACGCAGACGATGTTCCAGCTCTGCTGAGGAATCAAGCACAAGTTCATCTGCAATATCTAACGTAATTATGGGGCCAGTATTAGTTATGGTTTCCCGCAATAGCACGGGCACTTCACCGTAGATACGATCAATACGATAAGCACCACGCCACGCCCCTTCTGTTTGAATGAATCGGTGGGTAGCAGCATAGATTTTATTGGTATTTCGCAGTTCACGATGTGAATCACGGTTAGCATGCCAATTAAAAACGTAGATCCCTTTTGCTCCGGCTTTGTGGTAGCGGCTTGTAATAG
>JACLAC010003241.1_pt1 | contig 21291 bp, 22 predicted proteins | sample 8027881 | NCBI WGS metagenome assembly JACLAC01 (sample SAMN15725517, study PRJNA655200) | protist metagenome | isolation source: fluorescence activated cell sorting (FACS) single amplified genomes of... | place: Spain: Blaines Bay Microbial Observatory, Mediterranean Sea | collected 2016-01-19 | reverse complement strand
CTGGTCAAATACCATCATTCAATTTGCTAAAACCGGCGACCCCAACGGCGCCGGACTGCCGCATTGGCCAAAATATACTGCGGAGACACGCGAGGCGTTAATCCTGGATGACAACCCGAGAATCGAGGCCAATCTGCATGCTGCAGAACGAGCACGTTGGGGAGACACCGAGTCGTTGTCTGTCGACTTTAGATGATCATACCCGGCACCGCACAGACCATCCGTTACTGTTCCAACAGGAGCTAGCACTGCCGTCTAATGTCATCCTGTTTGTTTTACTTGTCTACAATTTTCGCCTTATAACCTCAATGCCGTGGAAAAGTCTGGCACACCTTCCCAACGTCCTGCATCAGTCGCTCGCATGACGGCGATGGTTTTTATCACCTCTGGATTTGCCAAGCCATGCGGGGCTTTTCCTGACAACGCAAACAGAATGTTCTCCGCCTGAGATTGTGCGCACTCGGCCAGGAATAGCGGAGAAAAACCGGCTGTATGTGGCGTCACTACACAATTGTCTAATGCCAACAGTGGACTGTCGGATGGCACCGGCTCATGCTCAGTAACATCTAACGCGGCGGCTTCGATTTGGCCGGTAGCCAATGCCTCCGCCAACGCTTCACCGTCGACAATCGGACCTCGCGCTGTGTTCACTAAAATTGCAGACGATTTCATTTTTTGTAGTGCCTGCGCATCAATCAGGTGATGCGTTTCTTCTGTGGCGCTAGTGTGTATCGTGAGGTAGTCACTGCGACGCAAAAGCTCATCCAATGCAACCATGCGGACGCCGTAAATGTCGGCAGTATGCTGAGGCACATAGGGGTCATAAGCGATAATCTCGGCTGGACCGAACCCTCGGATGCGATTCGCGAACGCACGACCGATATTGCCAAAACCGGCGATCCCGACTGTATGTCCAGCAATGCGGCGTACCCGCTGATAGTAAGCGCCTGTCGTTCTCGGATCGTCTGCCCAGGCGCCGGCCTTTGTGGTGCTGATGGAGTCATAGAGGACACGGGTCATGTTGAGCAACAAAGCCACTGCATGATCAGCCACCTCGGTGGTATTTGACCCAGGCACGTTGCAGACAAGAATCCCGAGTTCAGTTGCAGCCGCAAGATCTATCGAGTCAACCCCAACGCCAAAGCGACTCACAACTTTGAGCTTTGGACAATTTTCCATTACCCGTCGCGAGGTCAGCGGCATCACCCCAACTTGCGCGCCATCTGCATCGTGCATCAACTCGATCATGTCATCTTCCGTTTCAACCCGCCCTTCGACAAGTTCGAAGCCCGCATCTTTGAACAAATCGAACCGATATATACGACCAGGATTCACTGCGATTTTCATTTTCTCTCCCCTTCAACCATCACACCCCGTTGCTATCACTGTACTACCATTAACGAGGAAAGAGCTATTAGCACTCGATCTGTTGTACGATCACACGCGTTTTATCCGCATGAAGGCACCTTGATGACAGCCATCGGACGCAGAACATTCATCAAAGCGGTTGGCGCCGCCGCATCATTTTCGCCCTACACTACCTCTGCTACAGATATCGCGGCCGATCCGCCCAATATTCTCTTTATCCTGGCAGACGATATGGGTTACGGAGACATCAGCTATCTGAACGCGGAATCCAAGATTCCAACACCCAATATCGATCGCATCGGTAGAGAGGGGAAATACTTCAGTGACGCCCATTCACCATCTTCGATATGCACCCCCACACGATACGGCATTCATACCGGACGCTACTGTTGGCGCACTAGAGTCACCAACAGCGTTACATGGGGTTACAGCCGACCCCTGATAGAACCCGATCGGATCACCATTGCTTCGCTGCTGAAACAAGTGGGTTATCACACAGCCTGTTTTGGCAAGTGGCATCTCGGTATGGATATGATGACCCGCGATGGCAACGGCCTGGCCGAGCGAGACAGTGTGGTTGATCAGCGCGCCTATCGCGCGGATATAGATTGGCGCGCGCCAATCAGGAACGGGCCACTTAGCACTGGCTTTGACGAGTTTTATGGCATCTCTGCATCTTTAGACATGCACCCTTATATATGGATACACGACAATCATTTTGTTGGCGAATGCACCACCGAACAAGATTTGCTATTCAATACACGCGACACGATGCCTAACGACCATGGTAAAAACCTAGGGCCTTCCCACGCGGACTTTGTAGCAGAAGATGTCCAAGGCGAAATTACCCGAAAGACAGTAGATTTCATTAGCAGACAGTCGCACGAAACACCATTTTTCGCTTGCATGGCCCTGGCCGCACCCCACATCCCAATTGTGCCCAGTAAAGCCTACCAGGGTCTCAGCGAACTCGGGCCCTACGGCGATTTCTGTATTCAAGTGGACGACGATATCGGCCGTGTCCTTGGCGCGCTCGAAGAAAAAGGGCTTGCCGAGTCGACGCTGGTTGTCTTTACCTCTGACAACGGCTGCGCGCCCTACATTGGCGTCGATGAAATGAATCGGTTGGGGCATTACCCGAGCTATGTCTATCGTGGTTATAAAGCGGATATATATGAAGGGGGCCATCGCATTCCGTTTCTCGCGCGATGGCCTAAAGCAATTAAGCCAGGTTCTACCTCAGACGAGATCATTTGCCTGACTGACCTGCTTGCAACCATCGCGGCTATCACCGGACAAGTCCTGCCAGCGCAAGCCGGTGAAGACAGTTACAACATTTTGAGTGCATTACTCGGGTATCCTGGCGACAAACCAATTAGAGAAGCCACCATCGTCCAATCTGCCACAGGTGGGTTCAGCGTCAGGCAGGGTCGCTGGAAGTTAGAGTTGCTCCCTAGTTCAGGCGGCTATTATCGGCTACGTCCAGAGCAGGTCAAAGCGCAAGGTTTACCCCCAGTGCAGCTCTATGACCTGCAAACAGATATCAAAGAATCGAACAATGTTCAAAACGAACACCCGCAAGTGGTCACCCACTTGCGCGGGCTGTTAGAGAGGTATCGTGCCACCGGACGCAGCACTTGAAGATACCGTCCTTGCACAATGCGGGCTACGTTTCGGCTTGATTAGAAGATTCGCTGCACGTTCCTTATCCTTGGCCTGTGAGTCTATTTCATAACGTTATAGAGACCACGGCGAGGCCATGATAGGGCGCGAAGAAACACCGAACGATCCGGTCGATCAGACCGACGTTAGCAAAGACGGGATGAACGTCGGTGCCGTGGTCGCGGACATTCACGCCCAACGCTATACCGTAGTCGATAATTTTCTCAGGGCGGTACAAGTAGAGAGCATTCGCAGGGCATTCAATACCGAAGTACTGATCACTGAGATGCGCGCTATCGGCACAGCGACGGGCCGAACCTGGCGAGCACATAACCTGCTCGCTAAGATTCGTGGTGGATCCGGTGATCCTCGACCAACACTCGCGGACAATAGCCGACGGGATGATCGGTAAATACAGTCAAATCAACATCGTAACGCTGTTGAACACTCTACCCGGCGAAACCAAGCAAACCCTGCACCAAGACGACGGTCTGTGGCCAATACACGACCGCATCCCTCCTTTTTATGTAAGGTGCTGATCGCTTTCGACGATTTTACAGAGCAAAACGGTGCCACTCATATTGCGCCATGCAGCCATGGCTGGGCTCACCCTGTCGATCAGCAAGCTCACAGTCTGCAGATCGAATTGCAATCAGGTCGCGCCCTATTTTGGGAAGGTGGCCTGTGGCACGGCGGTGGCGCAAACACCACAACCGATCAGGAACGGATGAGATTATTCATCAGTCACCAGGTCAACTATCCACGTGCATCAGACTGACAATTGTTATCTGTGCCACGAGAACCGTACGGCTATTACCTCAGAAACTTCAGCGCCTGCTCGGTTACTACCCGTTTGGTAGCGGTGTAGACGGACGCGATCCTCTGGATGCATTACACGATGGTGTCGTCGTTCATCCCGATGCGCGCCTTGCTCCTCATTGGCGAGGCGGAGACGGCCGCTGAGCACAATTGGCAGCCGTCCATTTACCCTAATACCCGGACAAACTCGCTCAGAAACTATAGGTCCGAGTTGATCACATAGTACGTCTCACCATCTCTGTATTCCATGCGCCCGCCGTTATCCCGAATCGCTGTCTCAGCAACCGCAACAATACGCTCTACAATCTCAGTAATTGGCGTGCGCAACGCGATCTCATCACGCGAGATATTAACGTAGGTGTTATTAAACGGTTCTTCCCATGCGTGCCAGGCGGGTAGTGTTTTCATCTGTTCGACGACCGAATCATTCAGGCCAGACATCCCTTTCATAACGCCAATAAGACCACCCAAAGTTGCTGCCTGGTTGTCGCAGTCGTAACCCGCCGAAGTCGCAATACCGACTGTCTTGGTGTAATCCCCTTCGCCATAAAGAATCGCCATGATACCTGTCAGGCCATTGTTAAGAGACGAAACCACACTCACTGGCGCTGCATAGCCACCCTGCTTGTACGCCCAGTATTTGTCGTGGATAAGTTGTCGTGTTACGCGCCAATCATCATTCTTTTGGTGCCAACGAATGACGTCTCGAATTCCCTCTGCAAAAGGGCCGCTGCGTGGCACCGCTGTCACTGCAAGCTTAACAAGTTCATCAACATCGTCCTCAAAAAAGGCTGCGCTGATCATCGCAGCATAGGCCATGGTTGCATGCGTCCCCCAATCATCATTGGTAATGCGCGCGCCCCATAATGCACGTTCAGTAGCTTGTTTAATCATACCTGGGTAGAAGGCGCTCCAGATTTCATTGACCAGTTGCGGGTCGATCTGAAACCAGTGTTTGTTGTTTTCCTTTCGGCCCGTATCGGGAGCAACAAACCCTTGGGCCATGAGTGTTCGAGCCTCCCGATTTGCAACCCAAATGAAATCATTGATATGCGTTTTCCAGGCGTTGGTAATTTCTGGGTAGGTAATATCAAGCCCATAGGTTTCAACCGCATGCAAGGTCACAAACTCGATGTCGGTATCATCATCGCTGAAAGCCCCACCGACACTGGCAGCCAATACCGGAATGTGACCACGGCGGTCGGTTTTGTTGATTTTTAACGCAATCTCACCGTCGTAATCAGCGGTATAGACTCGCTCTATGAGTATCGGTATCGGCTCCTCACGGTATAGGTTTTCAAATGGGAAACCGATGTAGTTACCCAACAACTGGCCATTCCAAAAGCCCATGACTCGATCGGAAAGCTCGGCTTTACTGATCACGCGCTCTTCAGCAATACCAGACAGGGTAGTGAGAAGCAGCGTCGCCACGGCTGTGAATTTTCTGATAAGCATTTATGCTCCTAATGCGTTGATCGATCGGTCGGACACCGAGCGTACCTCGAGATCAGAACAGTTTGCCATTATTCCCTGTCACGTTTCTAGACTGGCACTATCCTATCGATCTTGAGTACATTGCTTGGAACGATTACGTTGATCACATCACACGAGGACCTACGGAGAGCATGAGTAACTTACCTGAAGACTATGCGGAACGCGTGTATGCCGGTGTACTGGGCAAGGTTATTGGTGTTTACCTCGGCAGACCCTTTGAAGGCTGGCCGTATAAACTGATACAAGAACGTCTGGGCGACATCACCGACTACGTCAACGACAAGCTCGAAATTCCATTACTTGTAACTGACGACGACATTTCAGGCACCTTTACCTTTGCCCGGGCGATGGCGGACAACGGCTTCAAGCACGATTTAACAAGCGCAGATATCGGACGCAACTGGATGAACTACCTCATCGAAGAGCGAACGATTCTCTGGTGGGGTGGTCTCGGCAATTCAACGGAACACACGGCCTACCTCCGGCTCAAGAATGGCATTCAAGCGCCATTGAGTGGTTCGACAGAATTAAATGGCCAGGTGGTCTCCGAACAAATTGGCGCACAAATATTCATCGATGGTTGGGCCATGATGTCACCTGGGGACGCGGATAGAGCCGCGTACCTAGCAACAGCAGCCGCCAAAGTCAGTCACGACGGCGCGGCTGTCGATGGCGCGGTAGTCCTCGCAGTTATGGAAGCTATGGCATTTGTAGAGCACGACACGAACAAGTTACTCGACGACGCGCTGACCTATATCGCGAGCGATTCCATTATTCGCCGTCTCATTAGCGATATTCGTGAGTGGCATGCAGGACATAACGACTGGCGCGATACACGGCAGAAGATTGAGGACAATTACGGCTACGATAAATATGGCGGCAACTGCCACATGGTGCCTAACCATGGGCTGATCATTCAGAGCCTGCTGCACAGCAACGACGACTTTTCATTGGCCATGGAAATCATTAATACCAGCGGCTGGGATACCGATTGTAACTCAGGCAACCTAGGCTGCCTGATGGGCATCAAGAACGGACTAGCCGGAATAGATGCTGGACTAACCGACTGGCGAGGGCCCGTCGCTGACCGTATTTACGTCCCCACCGCTGACCCTTCCTGGGGTATTTCTGATTGTGTTCGCGAGGCTGACGCCATTATTGAAGCAGGCCTGCGGCTGTCTGGTGGCGATTACAAACCTCCAAAGGATGGTGCACAATTCCATTTTTCATATCCAGGCTCTGTGCAGGGATTTACCGTCACTGACGGTGAAGGGGGGATTTGCAACGAGCAACTTTCAGGCCGTCGGCAGTTGTGTCTATCCTCGGCGCAATGTGCTGATTTTGGCTCACCTGTGTTTGCGCCAAGCAAAGCGGTGGCCAAGATGTTCGATGATTTCGGCTATGCGTTACTCTCTTCTCCGCGAGTCTATCCCGGCCAAGTCATCACAGCACGATTGAGCAGCAAGACCCAATCACAAGCTTGCTTGTATATCCGCTATTACGGCGAAAATGATGAACCTCAGAAGGCAACCAGCACGCCTCAGACCATCTCTGACGAATCCAGCCTGTCTTTTACCGTCCCCACGATTGCTCACCCTGTCTTCGAAATTGGCTTGTCGCTGCCGAACGGTGGTTCCCTGCACGTGGATGCTCTAAGTTGGTCAGGCTCGCCAATCCTGTCACTGAGTAAGCCAGTTCACCGTGGCACCATGTGGCGGCGTGCCTTCGTCAATGGTGTAGACGTTTTCGACTCTCGTCGCGAATCGATGCGGATCATTCAAAACAACGGAACCGGCCTCTTAATTCAAGGCACAAGAGATTGGCAAAACTACCAGGTCAGCGCCGATATAACCCCGCACCTTGCAGAAAGTGTTGGTCTTGCCGGTCGTGTACAAGGTATGCGGCGATACTATGCGGGCAAATGGCATCGCGCTGGCGAAATGCAACTTGTCAGAATGTTGGATGAACCCACGGTGCTGGCAAGCACGCCTTACGACTGGACGTTTGGCGACACACACGAGCTGACTTTGCAGTTCGATGGAAGCCTCATCACCGTGCTCGTTGATGGTCAACCGATCCTTACAACCGATGACAAAGATTACGCAAACACCGCGCTGGATTGCGGCAGTGTGGCACTCCTAGTGGAAGGCGGTCGTTCCGCGACGCAGACGCTCCGAGTCGAACCGCTTGCATAACCCCGACCTGACAGGATGATGTCCATCCGTTATCCAATACGAGACACTCGAACCGGATCATCAAACACAGCGTTAAAATCAGCAATCAGTTAAGGCAAGTTAAGGACCATTAATGGCATGAAAAAAAACATCACGCCAATTCATACCCTCATAGTCGGCGCCGGCCAAGCCGGACTCAGCGCCAGTTACTATCTATCGCAACATGGTATCGACCACTTGGTTCTCGAGCGCGCACGTATCGGTGAGCGTTGGCGTTCAGAACGTTGGGATTCCTTACGATTTCAGTTCCCTAACCGTTATTTGCACCTGCCGGGTTTTCCCTACACAGGCGATGAGCCGGAAAGCTTTATGCATCGTGACGGCATAGTAACGATCATCGAGCGCTATGCAGAATATATACAGGCACCCATTCGGTGCGGTGTTGATGTGCAATCCATAGAGTCCGGCGAGAGCGGCCAATACCTTGTCGACGCCGGTGATCAGCAGTTTCTTGCCGAGAACGTGATTGTTGCCACAGGACCCTATCAGCGGACCCTGATACCGCCGGTAGCTGCGCACCTGCCCGCAGGGATATCGCAGTTGTCGGCCAGCGCATATACGAACGCAACTGCGTTACCGGACGGTGCGGTGCTGGTCGTGGGGGCCGGTGGTTCAGGGGTACAGATCACGGAGGATTTACTCGCTGAAGGTCGCGAAGCCTGGCTGTGTGTTGGCAATTTCAAACGTATGCCGCGCCGCTACCGTAATCGAGACATCATGGATTGGTTGGAAGAGCTCAACCTGACCAATCAACCCGTCGTCGATCATGATCCCAGCGACCACTCGCCATTATTGACCGGCGTAGACCACGGCTATGAAGTTGACCTGCGGCGTGTGGTCGCTAAGGGCGGGCATTTACTTGGGAGGCTCGAGGGCGTAGACGGTGATGAGTTAATACTCGGCACCCAACTGATGGCTCATATGCAGGCCGCTGAAGAGGCTTACGAAGAGGTCGTAAAGGGCATCGAGATGGCACTTGCACAGGGCAAAGCGGTCCACAGCCCGCCCGAACCTCGGCCACCAAAACCGGGACCATTACCGCCGCAACCGCCCGCTCGACTCAGTCTTGGCGATGCCAACATCACTTCTGTAATCTGGGCTACCGGATATGGCGTGGATTTTTCTTGGGTGCAGTGCGGTGAGTACCACGTTGACGGCATGCCGTTGCAAGAGCGTGGGGTAAGTACTGCACCAGGACTTTATTTCTTAGGTTTATTCTTTATGCACTCCGCGCGCTCTTCTTTTTTTTGGGGCGTGGGCGATGACGCTAAACACATTGTCACTCACATCCTTGAAACCCGTTAGAGAACAAGCACGTTTGCTTCGAGTTTTGTAAGATAGGCGCTGAAACCTTGTGAAGGGGCAGACACAACCAATGAGCATCTCAGAAAATTTAGATATCGAAAGCTGGATTAGCAAAGAAACGCCTGAAGAAGTACTGGAGCCGGATTTACCAATTATTGATCCTCATCATCACTTGTGGGATCTGCGGGGTCGGAACGGCATGGGTTTCCGTCAGGAGGTTTACCTCTGCGAGGAAATCAGTCGCGACATCAGTGATAGCGGGCACAATGTCGTACAGACGGTCTTCGCCCAGTGCGGGGCTTTCTATCGGGCAGACGGTCCGCAAGCAATGCAGTGTGTCGGTGAGACGGAGTTTGTGCACGGAATCGCAGCGATGAGCCGCTCCGGGATATACGGCCAAACTCGTTTATGCACCGGCATCTTCAGCACCGCAGACCTTCGCCTTGGCGACGCCGCAGCAGAAGTACTTGAAGCACATTTACAGGCAAGCGACAACTTTCGCGGCGTTCGTACTGCCTTCCCCAGTGATTTAAATGACGATTTCCTGAAAGGCTTTCAGTTGCTGGAAAAATACAATCTGAGCTATGACAACTGGTCACCAGACTTTTCCCGGCTACCTCGCCTTGCGGAACTGGCCAATCAGTTTCCAGCGGTGACCGTCATCGTTAATCATCTGGGTGGTAGAATTGATCCAGACGCCGATGCCTCCGAGATCAGCGCATGGCAAGCAGCCATAGATTCAGTAGCTGCCTGCCCAAACACCGTAATGAAACTGGGTGGCGCTCAAATGCGCGTCGGCGATTGGGAACCGCCCTATCATATGCACCGTGCTGCGGCACCGTGGCACTCTGATACGTTCTTAGCAACGCTGCTGCCACGCTACCAATACGCACTCGAAGCCTTTGGACCAGATCGCTGTATGTTCGAAAGTAACTTTCCCGTAGACAAAGACTGCATCTCTTATCGGACACTATGGAATCTGTTCAAAAAAATCGCCAAAGAACTCGGCTTATCCGAAGCGGAAAAGACCGATGTTTTCAGCGGCACAGCAGCCAGGGCATATCGCCTGACTGCGCCTTAGCATTCTGACATGAGAAAAGCACGGCAGTGCCGTGACAACCGCTAACACGAAATAGTTTCTGCAACTGGTTAACACAACGTCACCGTTAAGTGCGCGAGGCCTCGCACTTAACGCTTAGACGCGACAATCGTGCTGAATGAACTGTTGGTGTTGTGGCAACTACGCGACCTACTGGAGACCGCAATCACTGTCGCGCGCTCGGACTAATTGCACGTATGTTATCAATCGCAGCCATTTATATGCCAATAACGTAAGTCTATGCCGAGCGCACGCAGCAGAGCTAAAAAGAGTGCCATAAGCGGCTATTTTTGATTTCTCTTATCACTTCTCATATCGAGAAACCCGCTGCTAAAGTTGCGAGTTTTGGCTCGTGGCGATCAACAGTTGACCGGCCAGCCCGGCTTCTCGGTGTACGGCAAATTTGTGCACCTCAGGTTGCGCGACGATGTCTACAAAGGCTTCTTTCGAGGGATACTCCATAATGGCAACCGAATCCCAGAGTTGTTCAATTTCCCCTAACATGGTGAAGGCCGCTGAGCCTGTGTAGAGCAGTTTTCCACCCCGCGACAACACATAAGGTGCCATCTGTTGACCATACAAAGCGTACGCTTGCTGGCCCGTCAAATCGGTTGCCCGCCCGTCACCATAGACGGCCGCAGTCTTAAACTTCAACAAGTTCAGCATGGCCACGGGACCTGTGAAATCGCTGGCCAGAAATTGCTGCAACTGTTCCCGAGTAGGGTTCACCGCGTTCGATACCTGCATACTGCCCTCTTACTCTAATGGTGTTCATTAATCTTGAGCGTAGCACATAGACCAAGCGTAATCGCTTTCGAGAATGGATTAATATCGTCGGAGCGTATTACGCGCATGGTCCAACGCGCACAAACCGACGATTCGGAAAAGGATCAAGCCTTAGCCGCCGCCGGATCATTTTCAAAGGCACTTGTTTTTTCGCTGCGGCAGATTCCCATTCTCATGGCGGTTTGCAGTGCTGCCTAGGAGCCAGCCGCGCGCCGCGCACTGGCGGCAGGATTGGCGAAGTAAGGAATTCGGGGCTTTGTTCAACAAACACTACTGTATTTGCCTCCTGCATGATGGCGAACTAATTGTCCACCGACCTGTTGCAATGCTCAGTCACGAGCGCGACAGATGACGGTGGACCGGGGGCAAATTAAACGCGCCGGGCTGACTTCCCGGAAGCCAAGGACATTTTTCTCAGAACTGACGACAACCATAGGCGCCAGCGTCAGCGCCATCAGTCCCACTAGTGCAGTCGCAAAGCCCGCGCTACTCGGTTTCCCCACCAAGCCAAGCCCTCGCATTCTCAGATCGGTAGACATCGCGTATCGTCTTCTCTTTGAGCGCAACCAAATCATTGTGCTTTTCTGTCGCACTTCTGCCAAAAAAGTATTCCCTACCGAACAGACCCCTCAGTGCAGAGGGCTTGTCATGGAACCAATCCTCTTTTCGGTGACCGCGGTTTTCGATCGACTGAATGGCCCGTCGGGTATAGGTCATGTGCAGTGCGACTTGCTCACCAGGCGTCTGTCTGGCCAGTCCAGCACGCCAAACCGCGCCATTCCAAATAACGACGGATCTATTTACCGCTTCGACTGGCACTGCACCCGCCCTTGATTCAACCAAGGGTAAGGGTGAGGGACATCGGTTAACGATCACAAGCGTGCCAGGGAGCGCAACCTCATCAGAAAAAGCAGGGTCGACCTCCAGCATTTTGGTCTGCCATTGAATTTGCGCGTTGGTATCCTGGTCTACGTGCTTAATCACACCGTCACGCACTGAGTCCGTACGTCCAATCGAGACCTCATCACGGAGTACCCCTCAGCAACAATTTACCGGATATCTTGCGAGCGATTCCATGTCGCCATTGCGGGTCTCAACATTCTGGGAATTTCGTAAGAGATCGCTGCGATGACACCATTCATTTCGGGCATGTTCTGCACTCTGTTCTTCGATCACGAGCGAATCTGGTGGACTGGCTATTTGGCCAGACCGACCCATCTTGCGGTCATACCGTGTCCGGTGCAGCCAAGAGAGCGTTAAACGGTCGACGTGCACGCCCCACCCAGCTCTTTTTGTCCCGGTTCGCGGCTGCTGATCACGTGTGACCAAGGCTGCTCATCCTGAGGAATAGATGAGTACAAAACCATTCCATATACTCATCTAACCCTTTCCCTTGATGTTACCTAAAGTAACATTATGATGCGCACGCCAAGCAAGGAGCTTCTATGAAGAACGGGAATCGCAACATCAACACGCAGGAGATCTTCGCGTCCTCTGAGGATATCTCTGAGGAAGACATTCAGCGGGAGTACGCCTCCCTGACCATGGCTGAGATCGTTACTTGGATGGGCATCGCAGAGGTTGATCCGTCGACCACCCTGAAAACACCCGAACAAGCTACTAGCAGTAATTATTAGGAATAGTGAGTTAGCAATATGGAATCATTTGAAAAGTATGGCTTAAATATCCTGACTGGAAAAGTCGTCTTATTCACCGCTGCGCTCGCCGCATTTACGCTGTTTATACTGGGCAGCATCTAGGCAAAGTCCACCAACCAGTTTGTGCCGATTACGCGCATGAGGCCTTGACGAACGCGACCATTTCCTCAACTGCGGTAATTGCTTCTGGCGCCTCGACACCGCAATCCACGAAACGCACCGGCTCGTTCGGAAATTCCTCTGGGTAATGCATTCGCCAAGAGCCATTGAGGATCCAGATATGTTCCGCATCAGCGTATTCAGTCAGAGTGACGGCGACGCCTGAAGCACGTGCAGATGCGGCCAGCCGAATACTGTCGTCATGACAGACATCCCGCCCCGCGGCTTGGATAAGCAGCGGCGGCAGGCCAGTTAAGTCGCGATAAACCGGAGAATGTCGCGGGTCTTTCGCATCCACACCACCAGCGCCAAGCAAGGTGTCACACAACCCCTCGACCACTTCCCGACGGATATCAAAGCCGTTACGTCTCGGATCATCCAACGACGGGGTGTTCATGGCCAGATCTGCCCAAACTGAATTCAGCATGCCACACCCAGGTAGGGGCAAGCCAAGATCGCGCGCGTCAGCGCACAGGGACACAGTGAGCGCCCCACCAGCAGAGTCCCCTGCCACAGCCACACGACCAGGCTGATAGCCGCCAGGTCCAATCAGGTGTTGATAGACAGCGAGTACATCCTCATGTGCGGCAGGAAAGGGGAACCGTGGCGCAAGCCTGTAGTCCGGCGTAACGACCCGGCATCCGAGTCCCAGTGCTAGTCGGGCAGTGCCGCGTCGAGCCCAGGCAGCAAGACCATTGGAGTACCCGCCCCCGTGCAGGTAGAGCACTACAAGGTCCGTGTGCGCCGCGCCGCCGGCCGGCTCGGTAATCTCAACCGGAACTCCGCCCAGTTCGTCGCGGCAAAAAGTCACGCCTTCCGGGGTGGTAATCAGAGCGCCAAATAGCGGCGCTTGTTCTTTGATCTGTTGCTCTAGTTCCGGCGTCATCAATCACCCTTTTAACAGTTATCCCGTTTGCACAGCTTAACACGCTAATTCGCTACGATTCGCGTTGCGCCTTTGTGTGAGTTAATAAGCGCCGGAACGCTCACATGCCGAAAATCACACATATACTTTATCTCGAAGCGAGGTACTATCTTGAGTTGGGCATCCAGGAGAACAATATGGCCGAAGCCGTCAGCATAGGGGAGCTATTCGAGCTCAATCACCTGTCACCATGTATCGGCACGGAAGTATTGGGCATCGATCTGCGTGCACCGCAAAGTGATGCCACAATTAGCTGGCTGAGCGATCTGCTGGTCGAACGCAAGGTTTTGTTTTTCCGCGAACAACCGATCAGTATTCCCGAACATCTCGCATTTGCAGCCCGCTTTGGTGAACTAGAGGTACACCCGTTCACTAGCAACGATGCTGAGTATCCCGAAGTCATCCATCTTCGCAATGATACTGATCACCCACCCAAAATTAACGTGTGGCACTCAGACGTCACCTGGCGCCCAACCCCTTCACTGGGATCTATATTACGCGCGCGAGAAGTGCCTGAGGTCGGCGGAGACACTTTGTTTGCCAACATGGAGGCCGCCTATGACGGCCTCGATGTGAGCACGCAAGCACGGATCGCGGATCTACAGGCCGAGCACGACAACAACGTCTTTCTCGCGGCCATCAAAGCAGATGGGGCCAGCGATGCGGACCTTGAGAAGTTGCGCGAAAAATACCCTCCAACTACCCATCCAGTGGTCAGGACACATCCAATCAGCGGTCGCAAGTCCATCTATGTCAACAAAATTTTCACCCGGAGAATAGAAGGGCTGAGTGAGCGCGAATCACAGGCACTGCTGGAGCAGTTATATCGCCAAGCCTGGATCCCTGACTTTCAATGCCGCTTTCGATGGCGCCAGGACAGCCTGGCTTTCTGGGACAATCGCGGCGCACAGCACTATGCTGCCGCAGACTACTGGCCTGAGCGGCGCGCAATGGAGCGGGTGACCATCATGGGCGACCGTCCTCGCTAGCCCTGCAAGTGAAGGGTTCCGCAAGCTAACGCTCAAATACTGGGCTCATCAAAATCCTACAACTTGACCAATTGCACCCGCCGATTCTGCTGCCTTCCTGCTTCAGTGGCGTTATCCGCCATAGGCCGTGAGGCACCAAAACCGAGAGGCACCAGACGCTTAGGGTCAACCCCATACAGTCCTAGCACAGCGACAATCCTTTGCGCGCGCTGCAGGGAGAGTTCGCGGTTGCGTTGCGCCGAGCCGGTTGAATCCGTATGCCCCTGAACTTCAAGCCTAAGCACAGGATCGGCTTTGAGCACGGCCACTATCGTATCAAGCACTTCTCCGCTTCCCGGGAGTAGATCAGCACGATCTATATCGAAGATAATGCCATAGAGAGAGACGCTGCTATCGCGGTTTAATGCCTCAAGCATCGCGTCTTCGTCAAACTCTAGACTGAGATCAAGCCCACCTTCGTCCACAATATCCAGCTCATATCGGCCACCGGAACGTACATCAAGTATCCCCCAGGTGGTTGAGGCGCCGGGGGTGGCCATCCTAAACCGCAACCTTGTTGCACTGCGATCGAGCACTTCACCACCAACCCGAAGCACTTCAGAGGCATAGTTGGACATTATTTCACTGGCACTCGTCGCTCGGTCAGTAAGCTGGTACTCAAGGTGCCAGAAGCGTCCTTCGACAGTGCTGCTGACCGTCCGCCCATCTACGCGATATCGGACCGACATCGTGCCGTACTTATCCATGCGCGACCGATCTTCATTTAACAAAGATTCCAACATGGGTTTGATCACTGGGTGCTCGGGTAGCCCGGACTGCTGACCCCTGCCTGCGGCGGATAGCAAGATCAAAACAGTCACAGTTAATACGAAACACCCTCGTGTCAGGACATCTTTCATCAGCGTTCCTTGGTCATGGGGATAGCGACTATAGCAGGGCTATGAACAGCCGAGGAGCGTGGACATCGCTCGGATGGCTAGAGGCGAGGCAAGAGAACGGAGGCGCATCCAGCATCTCCGCTGGCCATCGCCAGGCTACTCGAATGCTCGGTCTAAGGACTCGGAGGGACGCACGAGGCAACACTTATTGTCTCCGATCGCCACAGATCGCGCATCCGCCGCCAGAGCGTTTAGATTGGAACCCGTGAGTGTGTGCAGATACGAGACAAGCGCGGTCTTGTCTTGCGCACGCAAGCCAAGCGATTTAAGCCTTGGATCCTGCGCAGGGTCAGCCCCACCCCCACCGTCATAGTAGTCGATAACTTCTGCGAGCGTAGCGATAGAGCCATCGTGCATATAGGGCCCGGTAGACGCGACATTACGCAGGCTCGGCGTTCGATAACGATGCCGATCGACGTCTGCCCCAGACACTTCGAAGCGCCCCTGATCATCAATAAGCGGGACGTGAATCTTAATCGTTGGCTTTACGAAAACGCCCGGCGCCAGCTGCACATGGATGGGTTCGCGATGCTTATTTTCGGCCCGATAACCTATCCCGGTGTTGTAAAACTGGCCATTCGTGAGCAGCGCATCTTCGGTTCCAATAACATGGCAGGCACTGCAGCCCTGCGTTTTGAACAGCACAAACCCACGCGCTTCTTGCTCACTGAGCAGAGTGGGTTCGCGCCCGAAGTACCACCTGTCAAAGCGCGAATTTGCCGACAGTAAAGCTCGCTGATAGGCCGCCAGAGCTCTGCCAAAGTTGTTTTGCGTTAATCCCTCTGGGTAGAGCGCATCGAACCGAGCATCATAATCCTCCAACTGGGCAAGTCGTGCTAGAACGGCCTCAGGATTTGGATTACCCATTTCATTGACCGCGAGCAGAGGTTCCCAGATTTGCTCGGACAGATTTGTTTCGCGGCCGTCATGAAAAAGATACTGCACATAAGCCACATTATAGAGTGTCGGCGCATTGCGTCGTACTAACTGCCCCTCTATACCAATCGGTGTGGCCAACTCGTTCTGTGTAAACCCCTGCTCTGGAATGTGGCACATGGCGCACGAGAGCGTACCATTAACAGACAAACGGCGGTCAAAGAACAAGCGTCTCCCAAGGTCAATCTCTGCTTTATCCGGCGCTCCCTCCAGCGCAGGCAAACCAAGGGGGGGTGCCAGCACAAGCTCATTCAACGCCAGACGAACGCCTGACACTGGCCCCAATTGAGTGGAGGCACTTTGGTAGTCCGTATGGTCGTATCCTGAGCGGTCATCACCCACGGGAAGGTTATTGGGCTCGGCCTCTACCATGCAGCACAGGGCGATCGCCATCAGCCGAGACAAGCAGCGCACCAACCCAAACCTATGGTGTATGCACGTCCTTCTTAGTGTTAGCATTTACTCTGTTGAGACACTGAATATCCTGCAGGAGAACGTCGATGATACAGCTAATTCGTGGCTTTGCGGTATCGGGTTTACTGATGTTATTGACACTGTCAACAACCACCCACGCCGATGAAACTTGCATGTCGCCATATATGGCAAAAATTGTTGGCCAGGAAGATTTCGTCTATATCTGGACGCTGGGCATCGAAGGTGTTGGTGACGGTGAGGACAAACTGGTGACCGTTGATGTTAATCCTGCCTCCAAAAACTACGCCAGTGTTGTACACAGCATCTCACTGGGAGGACGCAATGAAGCGCACCATTCAGGGCTTACTGACGATCGCCACTACTTGTGGGCATCGGGTCTGGACACCAGCAAGATCTTTATTTTTGACGTGCATACCGACCCCGGCAAGCCGCGCTTGCACAAAACAATTGGCGACTTTGTAGACCGGTCCGGAGGCATTGTCGGACCGCACACAAATTACGCCATGCCCGGCCGCATGCTGATTACCGGACTGTCTAACAATCAGGACCATGGCGGACGCACAGGAATGGTGGAGTACAGCAACGCAGGCGATTACATCACGACCCACTGGATGCCTACCGATGACAATCTGCAGGGCGCGGTTAAATCCGGCAACTACGCGGATGGTTACGGCTACGACGCACGGGCACTGCCCCGGCGCAATGTGCTGCTAACCTCTTCGTTTACCGGGTGGAACAATTACATGATGAATCTCGGTCAGATGATGGCCGACCCGGAGGCGATGAAACGGTTTGGCAACACGGTGGTGGTCTGGGACCTGCACGCTCGTACGCCAAAGAAGATTCTCGATGTACCCGGCGCGCCACTGGAATTGCGCTGTGCCTGGGGTGCGAAAAACAATTATTGCTTTACCACAACCGCCCTCACTTCGGAAATTTGGCTGATATACGAAGACGACGACGCTGAATGGCACGCGAAAAAAGTGGCCGATATCGGGGATGCCAGCAAAATCCCACTGCCCGTCGATATATCGATATCCGCCGAGGACGATCAGTTGTGGGTGAATACCTGGAATGACGGCAAAGTGCGCCTTTACGACATTTCTGACCCTAACGCACCAAGTCAGATTTTCGAACAGCAGATCGGTGAGCAGGTCAACATGGTGTCACAAAGCTGGGATGGCGAGCGTGTCTATTTCACGTCATCGCTATTGGCCAATTGGGATAAAACCGAGTCTACCGGTGGCGATGTTCAGTATTTCAAACTCTATGATTGGGACGGCGAGCGACTGAGTCCTGAATTTCATCTAGATTTTATCGAGCTAGGTCTGGGCGCACCACATCAGATGCGATTCGGAGCTTATGCGCTTTACGGCAAACCGCGCGATGGAGGTCGTGATAGCGGCACTGCAGCCACAGCGCGTTAGCAAGCACACCTATTTCGCGGGCGCGCTCGCCGCGATCAGTCTGTGGCTAAGCCTTAGCGTATGGGCCGCCCCGCACGATCACCCAAAACCGATCGTGCTGGCACCGGGTTATTCGGCCTTGTCGTTCGTACCACCCGCAGCCGCGACATACGCCCTGCCCGCCCTCGGCACAGCAGCCAACGGTCCAGTGTTGGATGCCAGCGGCAATAAACTGCGGCTTCATGATCTCTTCGGTGACAAGCTCGTCGTGCTGAGCTTTATTTACACCAGCTGCAACGATGTCAACGGGTGCCCACTAGCAACGTTTGTCATGCGCGGTGTTCAGGACAAGGTCAGAGCCGATCTGCAACTGCGTAAACGGGTACGTCTGGTGAGTTTCAGCTTCGACCCTGATCATGACACACCCGAGGTACTTGCGGCCTACAGTCATCATTTCAAAGCACCTGAATTTGACTGGCGGTTTCTAACTACCGCATCACACGCACAGCTGGACCCGATTCTCGAAGGCTACGGCCAAAGAGTGATTCGCGATTACGACGCGCAAGGTCGTGCCCTTGGATCGGTGTCGCACATACTCAGGGTATTTCTGATCGACAAAGACAAACGCATACGCAATATCTACAGCACCTCCTTCTTACATGCTGATACGCTAGCCAACGACTTGCGAACCTTGCTCGCCGAGCAACGAGACTGATGGTGCCTGCGTCTGGCAGCCCGGAGCATGGATCTGGACCAGAGTCACAACAACCCGTATGTCTAACAGAAAATAACGTCGAGTTTAGAGAGCAGGCATACTGGCCAGGTCAAACCGCCAAAGATTCTCACCAGAACAAGTGGCGTAAGAGTCGAAGTAATCGCTTCTTTCTTTCCAGCCGCCCTTCGCGGCAATATCCTGCTGCTCAGCCAGCGCCGCCGTCATGTCTAGATAACCGGTAAAGTGTGCAAATTCACCGACCACATCTCCTTGTCGAATACCCCACGCAGGAGAAGCGATACCCCAGTGTATAATGTGGTCGCTTACAGTCTCAGCCAAACTGCGGTGCTTTGCCATAAGGTTTTCCAGGCTCACGTCGTCGTTTTTGGTACACCAATTAATACTTAAAACGCGGTTCATATCGTCTACATATTTTGTGTGCTGGTGAAAGTAACGATGCAAGGTTCGTGTGCACGTCGCAACGTCGTCAATAGACGCTTGCACCTTGGCTCCGGATGAACTTTGCAGAAACGTTTCCCAGGCGGCGGCCAAATCGGCAAAAGGTGCAAAATCGGCAAGGATAAAATCTATTTTGCTCTGCGGGCTCACAAACATCGGCGTCAAAATGCCAAAGAAAGGGGTATAACCCGCTTGTTTTTGAAAGGCTTGTATATCCGGTATCAAGTTTTCGGCATCTGCAAGTGTACTACCTGGATTAAGCGCACACAGGGTCAACTGGGCCGCCTCCACGGTACCATTGCTCGTCGCGTTTCCTTCCCCCGAGGCATGATGGTCTGCCCATGCACTCTGGCTTGACCAGGCGGCGAGAAAAATAAGCCCCAATCGACTCGCACAATTCATCAGTCTAAACACAGCTGCCTATCCTTAAATGTGGTACCGCTGCAGGGTATGTAATTTCCCTGCCACTTGCCAGCTCGCTAGATAGGCACAATTTAGCCAATCGTCACATGACACCAGGGGGAACAAACTCCGCCAACCAAAAATTAACGGTAAATGTGCCTTGTCAGCTTGTGACTCGTTATCCGCGGATAGCGAAGGGACGACATCTGATCAATCCGGGATTAAAATCTTCGTGCAGCCGTTATCGTTCGTATGAATCTTACGATGTGCTGTTGAAGCGATCCCGAGCGCTCTGGGCGTCATCGGTCATGGCCGTGAGCCAACTTTGATCAGCATCGGCAAAACTACTCGCACGATTTAGGGCTCCGGCAGTGGCATTAACCGCTTCTTTGACCATCTGCGTCGCGACCTGAGGCATCGTACATACGGTAGCAGCCATCTCTCGCGCACGCGCAACCGTTTGTCCGTCCTGCGTCACTTCTTCGGCCAGCCCCCAATCCAGCGCTGTGCGCGCATCCATCTTTTCGTCTAACAGGCAGATCCTTTTAGCTCGAGACGGTCCAACAAGACCTATCAGCCGCGGCAATGCTCCCCATTGTAGATTTAAGCCAATTTTTACTTCTGGCACGTACAGGTAACAGCTTTCGCCCAATACTCGCCAATCACAGGCCAAAGGCAAAGCCACGCCAGCGCCCACGGCTAGTTTTTCTATGCACGCGATCGTGATTTGCGGCATAGATTCCCACGCTTCACACAGGCGCACCCCGCGAAAGTAGGTTTGACGTTTTTCAACATCTGTACCCGCACTGCGCGCAGACAAATCTTCAATATCTGCACCGGCTGAAAAATAGTCTTTACTGCCGGTTAAAATGACTACGCGTGTTTCCAGATCATCGTGAAAAGAACGCGCGACCTCGGTCAGTTCTAGGATCAACTGACCATCAAAAGCGTTTAAGTTCTTGTGACGATCAAATGTCACGGTGGCAACGGGACCCTCTTTTTCAATACTCACATATGGATCAGTCATAACGCTCTCCCAAGTTTTTTCTAGCTTAGCAGTACATGGAACGTTGTCCATGGCACCGTATCGCGCGACGGTTATCAGAAACTTCCTAGGGCAACAAGTAAGCTACGGCCTAATAAGAAAGCCGTACACCTACATTGTTGCAGAATGCCAATCTCGCTTTGCCACCGTAACGTTTATTTCAACGATCCAAGCGAACGTAAAATCAATCTAATTCACTTCTCTGTATCGCTTTCCGGATCCTGTTTACGGCACCATTTTCAACAGCACGCATTCGCTGCGTATCGTCCGCAAAAAATAAACGTACGCCACAAACAACTCAGTACCGGAAAAACAGCCCAGGGCGAATAGCCATGATCTCGGCGCTACTTCGTAAAACATCGAAAAAATACGCCCGTCGCGCTGACAGGGGACATCAGATGATCCGTGCCGTTTTCGGGTTATCGCTCGGGCAGGAACAACCTTTAGAGCGGCAGAT
>JACLAC010014452.1_pt1 | contig 21322 bp, 19 predicted proteins | sample 8027881 | NCBI WGS metagenome assembly JACLAC01 (sample SAMN15725517, study PRJNA655200) | protist metagenome | isolation source: fluorescence activated cell sorting (FACS) single amplified genomes of... | place: Spain: Blaines Bay Microbial Observatory, Mediterranean Sea | collected 2016-01-19 | reverse complement strand
ATTTTAGGATTTAAGATAATCGCCGTCTCAAAACTTTTAAAAGCTAGTCCCAGATTACCGTCAAGCCAATAAACTTGACCCAAATTGTTATGTAGTGCTGTCCACGTAGGATCGAAAGAGATTCCTTGTTTAAAAACCGAGATTGCCTGTTGATATTGACGCTGTTTGACTAAGACATTACCCAAATTACTATAGGCTCGAAGTAAATTTGGTTCGAGCGCAATTGCCTGTTGATATAGGGCGATCGCCGCTTCTGGCTCTCCTCTTTGGTCGTAAAGTACCCCCAAATTAAAATATACCGCAGCATAATCGGGCTTGAGCTCTATTGCCTTATTATAAGCAGCGATCGCACCTTGCCAGTTGTTTAACTGATGTAGTACTACCGCCAGATTGTATTGCAATTCTGGCCAATTTGGTTTGAGTTTTAAAGCCCGTTGATAGTAAGAGATCGCCCGCGCGGGTATTTTTAGTTTACTGTGTAACAAACCTAGTTCGGCGTATACTTCAGGTTGCTCTCCTGCAAGCTCGAGAATTTTTTGATAAGCGCTAGTTGCCTCAACCAATTTTCCTTGCTGAGCATAAGCTTTTGCTAAATAATCATATAGCTCCACGGCCTCAGCATTGTTAATCTCAGCGGAATTATCGATAACAGCGATTGCCTGCTGAGCTATATCTATAACTCGCTCCCATTCTCCTCGGGTTAAATGAAATTTGATATTTTTGAATAAGGATTCGCCTCTGATCATTAACGGTATAGGGGATAACCCTGACTCAAATTACAAAATAACTCAGACAATCTAAAAATTCTAATTTAATTTTTCGTTATCGACATACATAACATAGATCCTGCTATAAAAATTAAGCAACCAAGTCTTTCAAAGTGCAACAATTTTCACTTTAAAAAAAACTCCGCCACTAAGAATTTTGTCCACATACTAAGAACTCGCTATTGTATGAGGTTTTTCCGAGATTTGTGTCAGACGTGGTGGTACAACTTTAACTTAGTTGACAGCATAATTTTTTACCTCAAACAGCTCATATTACTCTTAAATACGCATAATTCAGATTTTTAAACCAAGTACCCAAATATACTATTAAACCCACAACTAATAGTCGTGGGTTTAGATTCTGGTATTTTATATTCTATAGTTTTTCACTCAAGGAGTTACTAAATTTAGAATAATTCCCAGGTACCATCTTGGTCGGTGTCTTGAAACCCGATATCCATACCTGCACCGATATCAATTGCAGATTGCCCATCAACAGATATTATGCCTGTTTCTTCATCGTAGGTAACACTACTTCCACCAGTAATCTTAATGATGTCGCCTTTACCTTTATCTAAATCTTGAATTGTATCTACCGCATCAAATTCATCAGCAGCAAATTCAAATATATCTGCACCAAGACCTCCCATCATGGTGTCTGCTCCCATATCGCCACTGATGGTGTCGCTACCTTTACCGCCTACAATAAGGTCGGCTCCATCGCCACCAGCAATTTTATCGTCACCATCACCGCCAAGAAGAACATCGTCACCTCCTAAGCCTTCTATTAAATCATTACCTTTAAGACCCATGATGGTGTCATTTCCTTCACCACCTACGAGTGTGTCCATTGTTGCCCCACCAATAATGGTGACTGGCGCTTCTCCACTAACTACTCTGATTTCATTTTCTTCAATATAAGAGCCTACGACTTCCAAACCAGCGCCGCTTACATTTACTGGACTAGAATCTCCAGCTGCCCATGAAACAATACTTGACATAACTATTCCCTACTATTGACTATATTAACCCGATTCAAACAATGCCATTACCTGTTAGGTATTAGAACTATTAAAAGCCATAATAATTCATGATTTTTAAAATTCTAGTAAGACAGAATACAAAATTAAAAATGAAGTAAATTTTATATCTTCACACTATCTATTTTGTCTATACATTCGGAAATGTCAACTATTTTTGTTATTTTTTTGCAGCGGTTATTTTTAGTTAGATTGAATACGATATTACTCTAACAATGCATTTATAAGGTGCGACAGCTAACAATTTGTTTTATCTAGTCAAATACCGCTGCAAACTTATATCTATAAAACATTCTTTATCTAAGTATTTTCTCGTAAAATATTTACTTTAAGGTGGTCATAATTAGTTTACATAGGTAACAATTATTTTTTAAACTGCTTGACATAATTGAATATGCAGAATAAGATTTTAGGTTTATTTTGTTTTCAAAATCAAAGCAAAAAAATAATGTATTTCAAGTAAGTTTTTAACTTACTTTCGTAGCAAGGTCGACTTAAGTTAATAATATTTCGAGTTAATGATTTGCAGCTTTAAAACTAATCAAAAACTTTGTAGGACGAGCAAAATTGCAGCCTGAAGTTTATCTTTTCCTTGCAATATCACTAAGGCAAAAGATGCATATATTAATTTTATTGTCCGACTTCAATTGCCAAGGTTATTCTTTGCCCGCAAGTTATCGCCGACAACCTAGATAGATATCATACTAAAACCTGTTCGCAGAGGTTACTTTAAATTGCTCCCTAAATCCCCCAAATTTGGGGGACTTGAAGAATTACAATCGTGACTTTTATCAATCGGATTTAGTATCAATCGTTTTGAAATATCATTCTGCCCTAATAATCCTTTGATGAGACGCGGATTTAGTAGAAAGAATGCAATTCCGCTTTATGCAACCATGTTTGACAAACCCAATCTGCTCGATCGCGATTGCTGAAGTGTTAGAAGGAAACAAAATTCGACAGCCGAGATCGAACAGCATCTAGTCTTCGGTTCTCTTTATTTGAAATACAGAATTTTAAGCTTTTTTCAGTAAGGCTTCAACTTCAGCAGGACTGGGTTGAGCAGCGATCGCGCCAGATTTAGTCGTAGTTAAACCACCTACGGCGCAGGCGTATCTGACAATATCTCGAGCTGTTTGAGGAGCGGATAGTTTCTGTATGCCATGGCGATCTAGTTGATGAATAAAGCCAGCGATAAAGGCATCTCCTGCTCCTGTAGTCTCTTTTACTTCTACCTTCATTGGCTCTACTGTTCCTTCATTGTCGCTAAGACAGTAGCTAACTAAAGCATCTCCATTGCTAACTAGCACTCCTTCTACCGAATTAAGCCGATGGGCGATCGCTCCTGCATCAGCAGTATCAAACAACCATTGGGCTTCTTCCTCAGCTAACTTGAGAAAGTCCACATATTGCCACAGCTGCTGAATTAGTGGCTTAGCATCACTTTCATCACTCCAAAACATCGGGCGCCAGTTGACGTCTAGTACTATCTTTAGATGATGTTCAACTGCCAGTTCCAAAGCCTTAAATACTGCGTCTCTAGTTTGAGGATATGCCAGTTCTAGGGTTCCCAAAACCAGGTATTCTGCTTCTACAAATAGCTGTGTAGGCAGTAGATCCCCTTGGAGATAAGCATCGGCAAAACTATCGGCTTGACGATCGCCAAAACCAGCAAAAACGCGATCGCCTGTTTCGGTACGGGTAACGTATATTTGCCTAGTCGGTTTTTCTTCGCTGTACTGTACTCCTGAAACATCAACTCCAATTGATTTTAGAAGTTGGATTAGCTTCTGACCTGGTAGATCTCTACCGACACAACCAATAAACGCTGAGGGAGTCCCTAATTTGGTTAAGGCACAGGCGACATTAGCTGGCGCTCCGCCAGGATAGGGGGTCCATGATGTAACTTCCGAGACCGACTTGCCTAGTTCATTAGCAAGACAATCAAACAATATTTCTCCCAGGCAAATAACTTTAGCATGGCGAGGTGCGATCGTTAATTCGTTCAACTTACTCCCTCTGTACGTAGCAATCTTTATCGATCTTCAGGGTATCGCTTATCAAAAATAATAATGTTTAAGAACATTGATATTTTTTAATGGCTTTACTTTAATGATTATTTCATAAAGCCCGGTTTAATCACAAGAATTAAACTTCGCCACGAATTTCTTCGACAACTCCGTCTCTTAAGACAACTTCTATATTAAGCTTTTTGACCAGATTATCTCCTTTTTCCAAGCGAAAAAAACTTTCCATTTGGGTTTGGATTACTTCTCGATCTAGCTCTAATAACTGAATTTGCTGTAGCTGTTGCAAAAATTGATTTTTCTTTTCCAGCATTTCTGCTTTTTTTTGGTTTACCTGTGCTTGAATATTTTCAGTTTGTTTTTTTGTTTGAGCATTAGCCGCTCCTCCTGCTTGCTTAGTAATTTCTTCAATAGTTCTTTTGCCTTGCATTTCTAGCTGCTGCATCTGTTTATCTATTTGAGCAACTTGCTGTTGTAACTGTTGAGTTACTTCTTCTTTCCATTGTGTTGTAACAATTGCTTTGACGGTTACTGGACGTTTTAAAAGTAAGCTGGTGTTAGTGTAATCCATAATTTTGATTTCTTCCTCGGTTCTTAATTTTGATTGCAGCTTAAAAATTACAGGTTTTTTAGATTTTGACCGCGTAATTTTAGGAAAACCTAAGAATATAGCTCGCCCGAATTAAAAGACAAAACGGACGATTGAAAATACCTTAAAGAACCCATAGCATTACGATCTCCCTTACTGTAGCTCGTCTGTGCAAGTTTAGTTTAATAGACTTACCTCTTTATTTGTTTTTGTTTCCAGTTGGGAGCGAAACGCTAACGTACCGCTGGTCGAAATATTTCCTGAATTTTTAATCTTTTTAGTTTTAGCTTATAAAAGCTATTTTGGACTAATTTATAATTCTACTGATAGTAAATGGCGATGAGGCAAAGCTTCCACTTTACCTCCGCGCCTAATAGCAATTTAAAACTCAAGCCAAAAAAATTAATTAACAAACATATCATCGATTAGCTCTTCGTACTTATCTGCGATCTGAGGACGTTTAATTTTGAAAGTCTGAGTCATCATACCGTTTTCCTGAGAAAAAGGTTCGATGATAAAGCGAAAATCACTAATGCGATCGTCGGCACGATATCCAGGACGATTTTTTGCTTCTCTATTAAGTTCATTGCGATATAAACTGATAATTGCTGGATTATTAAGATCCTCTGATGCCGTAGATTCCGAAGAACGATCGGGTAATTTAAGGTCTAAATTCTGTTGGCTTATCCACTGTTGCAAAGTCTCAAAATTAGGTACGATTAGTGCACCCAAAGCCCGCTGGTCTTGTCCGACCAACATAATCTGGTCGATATAGACGCTGCGCACGCAAGCATCTTCAATTGGTTGAGGTTCGATGTTTTCGCCGTTAGTCAAAACAATAGTGTCCTTCGCTCTTCCTGTAAGTACCAGATCGCCATAAGGGGTTAACCAGCCCAAATCTCCACTATCAAACCATCCCTCATCATCAATTGCCTTAGCCGTAGCTTCGGGATTTCGATAGTATCCCTGCATTACTTGTTCGCCACGAATCAAAACTAGTCCTCGCTCTCCTTGAGATAATTCTTGTCGAGTTTGGGGATCGACAATTTTAACCTCAGTTTTTGGTAGAGCTTTTCCAGCAGAACCCCTAATGTTATGTTTGGGAGTACGTACATTGGTAATTGGGGAGGTTTCGGTTAGTCCATAGCCGACAAAAACATCAACATTAATAGTTTGATAAAAATCATCAAGATATTTTGCCAGAGAACCTCCTCCACTACATACTGCTTTAATATTGCCTACACCAGCGCGAATTTTACGATACACCAGCTTATCGGCTAAAGCATGAACGGGGTAAAGAGAAACTGCCTTTGCTTTAGCGATCGCCCGCTCGGTAGCAGAAGCATCAAAATGTTCTAAGCTCGTGTTGCTAGCTATCCGCTGCGCCATAATATAGCGTTCTGACTGTTGCAGGAAGAACTTGACTAATTTTTGCTGCGAGGCTGACTGTTCATTTAATAGCTTTTGTACCCCGTCATAAAGTGATTCCCAAAGCCGTGGAACTCCCACCATATAGGTAGGTTGAAATTTTTTCAAATCTTGTTTGAAATAGCGAATGCTCGTATAAATTTGCGTCGCACCTTGAGAAAGAAGAAAATATTCTGCCGCTCGTTCGTAAGCATGCCAACTAGGAAGAATCGACAGTACTATATCTCCTGCTTGGGGTTGGAAAACCGTTTTTACGTAGTTGACCTGATGCAGAAGATTACCATGGCTGAGCATCACTCCTTTGGGTTTTCCCGTCGTTCCAGAGGTATAAAGCAAAGTTGCAATCGTATTTTTATCTTGTTTTACTCGCTGTAGCCGATTGTTTTGCCCTAATTCAATTAACTGCGGAAAGTTGACTGTTTCGATCGATATATCTTCTAAAGGTGTTTCGTCGCTTAACAGGACGATTAAAGTTATTGGCAAATTGTTTAGCTCTGGGCTCAACTTAGCTAAAGTCTGATTATCTTCAACTACTAAAGCCGTGCTATCGCTATTTTCTAAAATATAGGTCAATTCTTGCTCTTCTGCTCCTGAAGAGCGCACTACATCGATCGCTCCTGCGGTCATGATGCCCTGATCGGCAATAAACCAACGAGGACTATTATCGGCAAACAGCGCTACCTTCTGTTCTGGCTCGACGCCTAAAGTTTGTAACCCTGTAGCAAACTGTTCGACCGCAACCAACAAATCTTGATAGCTAATAGCAACTTCTGGCTTAGCATGGGGATCTTTTAAGGCAATAGTGCTACCAAATTTTTGAGCCGTAACCTGCCATACTTCAGGCAAAGATTCAAGCTTAATATAGTCAAAGGTAATTGCATCCGATCTTGTATTCATAATTATTAGGCAATATTTCCCCAGAATATATAAATGATAATCATTTATATGGCAATACCTAGAGCTTAAGTAGACAATTTAACATTTGGTTCTAATGTTGTGTATATTTCTTGGTGGCAGACTTATCTAATTAACCGTATAGGTAATCTCTTCCACCTCTCCGGGCTCACCTAGAATCTGCTGCTGCTGATTGTTAAAGCTAATCACAACTCCTCCTGCATTGCCCGCTCTAATAGTAACTTCGCGATCGCCAGTCCATTGACGCTGCGTCCCCTTAGCCAGAGTGCCTTCAAAAGCCACCTTGCCATCTACCATTACCTTAAGCCAGCATCGCTCTTGTAGATTTATGCCTACAGTTACGGCATCAGAGTTGCTCGATTGAGAAATTAGTTGAGGTGCAACTTTTGTTGGTTCGAGCGGAACAGCCGGTTCGGGTGAAGCTACTTCTGAATTAGCCTCGGAGTCTGATGGCGAAGTTCGATCGACAATTACCGGACGTTCTACTAAGTTGGTGACCGCTTTGACCGAAATAATCACTAACAAAATGTAGAGTAAGTATAAATGAGGCGATCGCAGTTCAAAATTAGGTCTGTGTTTATGTTTATTTGTCTGGGCAATGGAATTGCTTGGTATGTTTTGGCTGTTAGGTAAAGCTTGAAAGTCTAAATCTATCTCAGTTGCCTCTATTTCTCGGGCGAATTTAGCGAGCAAACCACGAACATAAATTGGTTCTGGCAGTTTATTTACATCGCCTGCTTCAATTGCTGCAAGGACCCTTTTGGAGATATGGGTATTATTGGCTATAGTTTCTAGAGAGATATTTTTCGCTACGCGAATATGATTTAGGTTAGCACCTATGTCCTTCAGCTTTTGTTGTTGTTCTAAAGTAAAATTATTATTAATCATAAACTGCGCTCCTAAATTGTGCAGTCGTTTTTATAGGTTTGGAATTAAAAGATTTTTTTAGAAATTCAACTTCTAGATGTTTTAGATGTCTGTATTGACCTCGGATAAGTTCCGAATTATTACTTAAATTTAAAGTAATTGAACCGATGGCAATACGATGTAACCTCTGCACTTGATAACCAAGCTGTTGGGCTACACGACGTATTTGTCTGTTTCTACCTTCAGTTAGAATTATTTTGATGGTTTTAGCTGCTTTGTTTCGGCTGACTAAGCTAATTTTGGCAGGCAAGGTTTTTCTGCCATCTAACATAACTCCCCTACGCCAACGAGCTAAATCTAGAGCTGCTAAAGACCGATCTAGTTCGACAATATAAGTTTTGGGCAAATGGTAGCGAGGATGAGTCAACCCCAAAGTAAGTTCACCGTCATTAGTTAAAATTAAAGCACCGCTTGATGCTAAATCCAATCTGCCAACGGGATGAATTCCTGTAGCTTGAGACAGGTTTTTCGGCAATAGATCGATTACTGTAGAACGATTTTGAGGATCTTTACAGGTTGATACTATCCCGACTGGCTTGTTTAATAAAAGATAAATAAGTTGAGGACGATGAGCTTGATGAATCGTCTGCTCGTCTACCTGAAGCCTATCTACCGCTAGATCGACTCTGTCACCTAATTTGGCTACCCGACCGTTTACCAGAACTCTACCTGCTACAATCATCTTTTCTGCTTGCCTGCGTGAAGCAATTCCCCATTGGGACAAAACTTTTTGAACTCGTTCGGACATTAAATATTATTTGAACTTGCATTTGCCTACCTTAATTTTACAAACAAGATTGTAGTCTTTAGATAAAAACTAACTACCTAAGTTATACTTCCCTGAAAAAGTTGCTAAAATCTCAGCAAATTTGTGGAAATTAGGCTGTCTTAGTTACAGTTGTTGATAATTATGCAGTTAGATCCCGAGGCTTAGTTAGAATGAAATTTCAGCAGATAAAAATTGGTAACGATCGCGCTCTATTAATCAATAGCTAAGATTTATGTTTGATTTTGAACCCGTTTTTGAATTTTCACGTCAGAATTGTGTGGCAATTTGTTCTTTTTTAGTACCTGCTAATTTAATTACTACGATTGTCACTTTGACTTTGGTAGCTACCGAGCGATCCCTAACTAAAATGCGTTGGAGTCGCGCGATCGCCTCTTTTTTTGCGGTTACTTTATTTCTCCATGTTTCTACCTGGTTCATTGTTGGCATAATTACTCCCGTTACCTTTATTTTGTTTGGTCTCGGAACAACCTGCCTGATCGTGAATGGGTTGGCGGTTATCTATCGTATAGAGATTGTTGAGCTTTTAGCTACCAAACTTTTGCCTGCTATCGACCTTAACCTGATAGATTAATTAATATATGTTTTAGTATTGATAACTTGTGAGCGATCGCCTACTCAAATTTTTCCAAAGATTATCAGCTGGTTTGTTTTTAGTCTGGATTCTCTTCGATCTTACAGCCTGTAATCCACCTCGAAGGTTGAATGCTGAAGAGAGGATGTTTCGCAATTTTTCCCTAGAATTTATCGATCGATACGAGATACCCAAATCTACTTATCAGGATACGGTAGTCGGAGGACTATCGGCGATCTCCTATAATCGTCAGCAGGATGTATTTTACGTATTATCTGACGATCGTTCACAATATTCTCCCGCACGTTTCTATACTTTCAAACTAAAAGTCAAGCAAACTGATGATGCTGGAATTCAAATAGAACGCTTTGAACCTGAGGCAGTAACATTTCTGTTGAATGAATCGGGACAATATCAGGAGGGTAGCATCGATCCCGAAGGACTAGCCATTTCGCCGCGAAACACGATCTTTATCTCCAGCGAAGGTAATCCGACTAAAAATGTTAAACCATTTATTGCTGAGTTTGAACTAGAAACAGGCAAAAAAATATCCGATCTGCGTTTGCCCAAGCGTTATTTTACGTCAGAAGATTCGACCGACCGAGGAATCCAGGAAAATTTAGCTTTTGAATCCCTAACTATTAATCGTACCGGACCACCACAAGATCCATTCCGCATCTTTACCGCCACTGAGTCGGCTTTGATTCAAGATGAGACTTTGGCAACAGAAGAACGGGCAAGGATACGCTTATTGCACTACACGATAAATCCTGTAGGCGATCCTGTTTTATTGGCAGAACATTTGTATTTATTAGAACCTGCACCCGTCGAAGTAATTTCCAATGGACTCACAGAACTATTAGCACTACAAACAGAAGGATATTTTCTTAGCTTAGAAAGAACTTTTGGCTTTGCTGGTGCGGGAGCAAAGATTTTTGAGGTAATAATCGGTAATGCTACCGATACAACCAATATTGCTAGTCTCAAAGGAAACATATCTCAGGTACAGCCTTTAAGAAAAAAACTTTTGCTCGATCTAGAAGAATTAGGAATCTATCTCGATAATCTTGAAGGAATGACGGTAGGACCTCGTTTACCCGATGGCAGTCAGAGTTTACTGTTAATTAGCGATGATAATTTTAACGCCGAACAGATTAGTCAGTTGTTGCTGTTTCGGTTAGTAGAGAATAAATAACAAAATTCTTAAATTTAAATAATCAAAAGCTAAACTGGAAAATGCCCTTAACAGTCTTTGCCGATGTCCGATCTTAAGCAATTGCCCAAACCTGATTCTCAGATTAGTGATTATGAATGGGGAATTACTCCCGATCCTGTTAAAGCAATCATCAACCAACTGCAACAGCTATTGCAGCAAAAACAGCATGATTTACAAGGTTTGCAGCGAGAAAATAAATGGCTGCGAGATCGCTTAGATTTAAGGTTAGATCGACCCAATCAACCCCATGTTCCTTCTTTGCCAGAAGTTTTGCTTTGGGCAGCTATTGGCTTAATTTTGACGGCTGCGGGAACTTTTATTCCTGCTTATACGATTGCCGCTCCCTGGTCGTGGTGGGGAAACGGATTTGAAGTTCGGGCTTTGGATGTAAGTTATCAAATAGGAGCGGTACTATTAACTGCCTGTTTGGGGGGAAAAAATGCCGCACTGCTATCTCAAATTGCCTATGTCACTCTAGGCATATTAGGGCTACCTATATTCGATCGCGGAGGGGGTTTGGATTATTTGCAACAACCTCACTTTGGCTATCTTATTGGATTTATCTTCGGTGCCTGGCTTTGTGGCTGGTTGTCCTATCAGACTTTGGTGCGGTTTTCGACTTTAATTGCTAGCTGTATAGCAGGTTTATTGGTTATTCATCTGGTTGGCATGACTTATCTAACAGTTATGTATTATACGACTGGATTTGGTGCCGAAATTGATTCTTTATTTGGGGCGATCGCGATTTATTCATTTCATCCTCTTCCCGGACAGTTAGCTGTAATTTGTGCCGTTAGTCCAGTAGCTTTTGTGCTGCGCAAAGCGATGTTTACCTAATTTTCAAAACCAGACTGGCTCGAAATCAAATTAATTTACAACGCTACTTCCCCTAGCCTGTGGTAGTAATGTGTGCCGATTGCTAAATTGTATTTTGATAACTCTGCCAAGCTTGCCAAAAGTTAAATACAGCCATAGTTGCCAGAAATAAGGTGAAGATCTTGCTAACCAAAGAATTTGATAAATTTGGTAATACTCTACTACCGAGTTGAGTTCCGATGATGCCACCAATGCCAACAATTAACCCAGGAACAAAAAGAACATTGCCTTGTACTGCGTGAAGTATACAGGAAGATATTGTTGCCGTAACAATTACTCCCAAGCTAGTTCTAACTGCGACTTTGATTTCCTCATTCAACAGCAACATTTGCAAAGGTACCATAATCGCCCCACCGCCAATACCCAACAAGCCTGCTAAAAAGCCCGCGATCGCCCCCGTAGCAATTCTCGAAACTAGCGGATTAAATGTTTTGCCTGAGTGCTTTTCTCTGGCGGCTACTTTTTTACGCAGCCTAATTAGACCGATATTAACTAACAAAAAAAAGCTAAATACGGTTAGCAAGACGTAATCTGGAATGCTACCTGCCAAGTATGCACCCAAAGGTGCTGTAATAATAGCGGGTATGGCAATATAAATCACGCGCTGTAGGTCTAAGTAGCCCATGCGCCAGTTATAAAAGCTACCAGTACTAGAACTCATGATAATTACCAAGCTACTAGTTGCTACCGCCTGTATTGGAGAATAGTCTAACGCCACCAATAAAGAGACAATAATAAATCCGCCCCCTATTCCCAGTATTCCCGCCAGTATTCCCGAAAACACACCGCCGATCGCTAAAGTTAGCCAATTTTCCATGTTGTTAATTTAGGTAGTTATTCTTGATAATCACTCTGTATTTCAACTTCTAAAGTATCTTCATCAAAATAAACGTATAAAACATTGGGACGGCAGCATACCTGACAATCTTCGGTATAAGACTGTTGCATGCCTCCGCTAATATCGACAAAGGTACTATTTGATTCGCCACAAAAGGCACAGGTGTATTCGGCGGTAGTTTGCATGTTTCGATTAACTGCTCGTTGTAGTCCATCTAATTATTAACTACCAATGGTTCATTTTGTACCGCTAAAGCCTTATTTAAATGCTCGATTAGAGTCTTTTGCGATAATGGACCCTGGATGTGTTGCCAGGGAAGAATACAATCGCCCTGCCAATCGTCATGAACATAATAATCTAAACTGGGTATCTCCCCTCGTAACTGTTTAAAGGCTCGTTTGTAGCTACCTACAGTATCGCCGTATTCCCTAGTCAGCTGAAGCAATTTTCCCAAACGGCGATCGCCACGAGAAATTAAAGCTTGAATTACCGACCAGTTATAACTTTCGGGACGAAAATCAATCCCCTGTTTTCTCAGATTTTTTTCTAAATACTTCAGTCTTTTTTTGGCATCGGGATTGACTCCAAACCACTGAAAAGGGGTATGAGACTTGGGAACAAAAGTACTGCAACCCAAAGTTAAGCGTAAACCCGGTGCGGCTTTTCTGACTACCGACATCATAGCCACAGTTTCTTCCACGTCTGCCATAGTTTCTTGGGGAATGCCCACCATACCGTAGAGTTTTAATGCTTTCAAACCGCCTGCTTTAGCATTAATCGCAGCCTGAATAATTTCTTCGTTACTGAGTTTTTTATTAATTATCTCTCTGAGTTTTTCCGAACCAGTTTCTACAGCGATAGTAATCGAACGAGTATCGCGTTTTGTCAAGGTAGCGGCTAGTTTCTCAGTAACGGTGTTGGTGCGTACCGAAGCAATACTCAAACGCACATCTTGATATTGTGGTTGAGATAGATAATCAAGGATCGCTTCAAATTCGGGGTGTTGGGTTACCGATGCACCGAGTAAACCCAAACGGTTTGTAACTTTTAAACCTTTTTCAATTGCAGGTATCAATGAACTATCCAAAGGCGCCGTACGGAAGGGTAAAGTAAGATAGCTAGCCAGACAAAAGCGACACATTTCAGGGCAGCTACGAACCACCTCCACCATGTAAATATTTTCCCAGGCTGCCTTCTCGGTAACGACAGTTGAGGTAGAAAGAGTATTACCACGATAGGTTTGCTTTTGGATTCGATCGGGAATATCTGAATCTATAGGAGCGATCGCGCTTATTTCACCATCGGGACTATAATAGGTTACTTCATACAAACTAGGTATGTAAATTCCCGGTACTTGCCCTAAATGGCGCAGCTTGGCTTGACGATCGGCGTATCTTACCTCTTGATAGGCATCAATAAAGCGATCGAGTAAATCTTCGCCATCTCCTAGAAGAATTACGTCAAAAAAGTCGGCAAAAGGTTCGGGGTTAGCAGTTAAGACAGTTCCCCCACCAAATACTAGAGGATGTTCTTCTTGGCGATCGCGGCTATGTAGCGGAATATCCAAAGACTCTAACAAATTAAAAATATTGATATAGTCCAGTTCCCAGGACACAGAAAACCCTAGTAGTTCGGGATTTCTCGGTAAAGATTCATTTAAGTCGGTAAACAAACGACTGACATCAACATCAGAACGCATTGCCAAAGTTGCCCAGACAATCTGAAACCCTAAACTAGTAATACCAATGGTGTATTCGTTGGGAAAAGCAAAGATTATTGGAACAGCATTGTGTTCGGGAGTAGCGGGAGTAAACAGCAGATGTTCTTGTTGGAATACACTCACAGATAATTGTTAGGTTTTAAGTTATAGATTACGAAGTATATATTGATTAATTATCGATCGCTTTTAAGTATTGCTGCAAAATAACTTATCGAGAATGTCTTAATGGTTTACTCAGTGTATCCCTGCTTATATAAATTTTTCGAGATAATACTAGGAATAGCTAGGGTAGTCAGCATAATCATATTTGCTACCCAAAAAAAGAAAACTAACCACAGTAAACTCAGCCAAGGTTGAGAATAAGTCGTTAGCTGTAAACCCTCCCACAACTGCCAGATTCTAAATCCCGTGTAAAGCGTACCAATAATTACCACGATGCTGTTACACAGAATACGACTAAAAACTGTCTCGCATCCTAGTTGAATAGCAACAACTAACAAATAGCAGCTAAAAAATTGACGTGCGATTGGTCGATGCCAAAAAATCACCAGCATCATTATCGGAACAATTACCCCAATTAATAAAGCGACGTTTACCCAGACTTTCATAAATTTTAGTTGGCGGTCGCTAAAAGGCAATGTCGATTTAATCGGCAATCGATTGCTTTTAATAGACCAACCGCAACTTATGCTCAACAAAGTAGCAACGGCTATAAAAGACCAAGCTGTATACCAGTTGTTAGGATTCATCAATTGATTACTCGAAGTATTTATTTATTATTTAAAATTTTTCACCTGGGACTATGACAAATTTCTGTAGCGTATTTACTACAGCGATCGCGCTCCGCGCACTGTCAAAGCCAATTGCTTAAAGCTAAAGGTGTCGTATTAATAAACCTGAGTTCGACAAAAGAGGAAATCTTAGAAAAAGCTCGATATAGGAAGCAACGGTTTGAATTAATCGGATAATGCTATGGCAATATAATTTACAGATGTATCCGATCTCAATTTCGCTACTTTAATTACGGCAGAGGTATTTGTCTACCTCTAGGCTTTTGCTATTTGCTTTTGATTTTCAAAAAAATTTTTACCGTAGTTATATATCTTATAATCAAGCTGATTTATCTCCTTAAATTCAGCAATTAAATCATCAGATAAGTTAAGGCTTTTACGAGTTGATTCATTGTAGGTTTTTAGTTTAATTGGCGGTTTACCAATCAGCTTCGATAACCAATCAAATGATTCCTGATATTTTTCTACAATACCGATAAAAAAATAACGCTGCAATACTTCCATGTAATTTGAATCATCACAGGGCATCAAACCAGCAACATAGTTTTGTTTATGCTGCAACAGTTGTTTTTCTAATGGCTCGTCATCAGTAAATCGGTTGTTGCGAATTTCGTAGTGGTAAAGTGAAATTCTTAATTCCAAAGGATCTCGAAAAAACGTAAATACTTTATAGCCCTTCTCTTTCCAGTTTGGATATCTCTGATGCAAGAAAGATTGCTCTAGATGATAATGCCCGACTAAAATTTGATAAGGCTTTAATTTATCCAAATCTATGGAATTGTCGCAAAATTTTTGATACACCTGCGATTTATTTTCATCGCTCCATCCAACGGGATAATCTTTAAGAACCATAAACCAATTAGTCAGTGCATCTACTGCTGATGTTCCTGCGCATTTGGGCAAGTGATGAAAAACATAACGCTCAGAGCCGTCTTGTTTATCGCTTAATTGATATTGAGTCCAAATCTTTGGTATACGAGAATAATGTCTAAGCTTCTTGTCAATTTTTTTAGTGATATTTTTCATAAAATAAGTTAATCGAGCCATTAGCGAAAACAAAATTACTTCGACATAGCCAGTAACGGTTAGTATTATTCGGATAATGCTACAGCAATATAATTTACAGATGTATCCAATCTCTATTTCGCTACTTTAATTACGGCAGAGGTATTTGTCTGCTTCTTGGCTTTTGACTTCTACAGAGCGAACAAACTCAGTCAAGACTCTAACTTGTTTCTCCAAATCGTGTTTTGCCCAAACCAATTCATAAGCACGTTCTGCTCTGAGTTTAGACTCTTGTGGATTATTCAATAAATATAGGATTGCCGCTTGCAAACCTGCTGCATCTCCAGGTTCTACAGTCATAACTGTCTCCTCATCTGGAAGATAAGCAGAAATTCCTTTCGTACGCACACAGACAATTGCCTTTTTACAGGCCATTGCTTCGAGTAAAGCCGTTACTCCAGCAGCACCATCGTTTTCCTTTAGAGAAACTACGACAACATTGGCATCATTGTATAGCTGAATCAATTCAGACCATGAATATCGTTGATTAGTCATATTTTCTGGCATTACTTGGGGAAAGCATTTGGCTATTCTCGACTGAAATTGTGAAAATCCTGCAACTCTAACATCGACATCCAACGTTTCTGTAGCTGCTGCTAGAAGCCGATAATCTCGCTGTTCTAAACCAATGCTAACAACTATAGGTCGAGTTTTATCGGACGAGGCAATTCCCGGTTGATAATAACTGCAATCAATAGGATGCCAGAGAAAGCATATTTCTTTGTCTGAAAGATCGAAACTACTGTTTAAAAAGTCTCGATTAGGAAAAGTATTTACTACTGATAAATCTACTAAGTTAGCTATGTTAAATAGCTTTAATGCAATACGAGTTCTCAATCCAGTAATACGATGAAACCAAACTATTATTTTTGGACGTTCTTTCATTCGACTACAGGCACTAGCTAGAGGAATGCCTATTTCTTCTCCCGGACAGAAAACCACGTCATCTGAACTTAACTGTGGTGCTAAAAAGCGGGCAAATGCCCAGTTCTCTTGAGTTCCTGAAAGTTTGGCATTAATGCGATCGATAACTTCTACTGGGCTAGGTTGTTGCTCGATGAAGGTGGCATTTAAACTTTCAGCTAAAAGCTTTAAATCGGATCTTGGTACAGAATTACTATTTGATGATTCTTTTCTAATTCGTTCAGCGGTTGAAGCGGTTAAGACAATACTGTACTTCATAGGGAGCATTCTGACTTGCTAAACTGTTTTAAAATCACAATACATAAAAAGAGCAATTTTAAACAGTAGTAAAAGTCATACTTGCCAGAAAAATTTTTGCTACCTAAGTTGTTATTTTCTGGCTAGCGAAAGAGCGATCGATGGTTACACCTTAAAGGCCAAGAGTTAGCAGCTAGTGTATTTGAAGATGAATACGATTTAGCTCTAGCTATTATTTGGGGTTTAGAAAACCGAGGTCAACAGAAAAATTGCTCTGTAGAACGTTTGATATTTAATTAAATGGAACTACTTATCATTGATTTGCAACAGAATAAGTAATATCGGCCAAAAACTTTGCTGCCGCTTGTGGGTTATGTTGAGATATTAACTGCTCAGATTTTTGTCCCATGGAAACAATCAGCTTTTGGTTGTCTATAAAACGGCGCATAATTTTAGCTAGTGTTTCGGGATGATGGGGATCGAAGATGTAACCGTTTTCCCCTTCTTGAACCATTTCAGCTGCACCTGCCCATTTAGAACACAGTATAGGCTTGCTAAAAGCCATGGCTTCAAGTACTACCATCCCCCAAGTATCTTCTTGAGAGGGAAAGACAAAGATATCAGCATTACGAAAATAAGTACCCAGATTTTCATAGGTCACCCATCCTGCCCACTCTACATGCTCTTCTATACCGTTACTTTGACTGAGGATATCAAGTTCCTCACGCTGCGGACCGTCCCCAACAATCAGTAATTTGTAATCTCTATATCCTTGCTTGTGCAGAATGGTACAAGCCATCAATAAAAAATGAATACCTTTTCTTCGATCTAATCGTCCTACGTATAAAAAAACTGGGCATTGCATCTGAACGTCTTCTATTTTAGAACTTCCAGTGCTTTTAAACATGGTTTGCGGATCTGGAACCATATAGGGTCTGGTGAAAATATCTTTTTTTTGCACCTTGATAAGATCTGTCAAATAATCCTGGCCAGCAGAACTGTTGGTGACAAAGGCATCTACAAATCGAGATATTACCTGCCGTAGAAATAAGCGAAACTTTGAATCTTTAAAATCTACATTTGATGAACTTCCTTCGTAAGCAATAACAATTTTCCATCTACCTATGGGTTTAAAAAAAATTGCAATGAAAGTCCATATTGAGAAATAGCTGGCAAAGATCACATGAGGCTTGAATCGAAGTAAATGGCTGATGATTCTGGGCGATGCGTATATAAAACCACGATCGTAGCCTGCTGCTACATTTGTCTGCTTTGCAAATCTCCCACTTTTCCCAATTAATTTAATAACATCAGTATCTGTAGATTGTGAATCAAACCCTGGCCAAACGTGACCAGTGTAAAAAACTGTTTGCCTAAATATTTTTTTAAATTCTTTCAAAACTGGTAACCAATAAGCTCCTAGCTCCACCGAAGGATACAAAAAAGCAACGCGCAGATTATTAGCATTACTCATCTTTAATAATAAATTTAAATTCTTTTCGAATCTATATTTTAGTTGATGGTGGTTCGTAAAAACTCAATGTTTAGGCAGATTATCAAAAGCTATAACGACAGCGTTTTTGGCCAATTAGATTATACGATCTAGTTTGAATGTCTAAAGTAAAAATTGTTGCTAAGTACGATATTGACGGGGTTTATTTTTTGATTAAGCGCTAGTACGTCAAGAAAGTGTGTCATTAATGCGATCGATGACTTTTACTGGGGAAGCTTAAGACAATACTGTACTTCATAGGGAACATTCCGACTTGCTAAACTATTTTAAAATCACAATACACAAAAAGCGCAATTTAAAAAAGTAGTAAAAGTTATATTGCCAGAAAAATTTTTGCTGCGTAAGTTGTTATTTTCTGGCTAGGGACGGATCGAGCGAACTTGTAAGTCTTAAGCTACCAACAATCAAAATTATGTTAGCCCCAGCTTTTTTTTGGCCAAACAAGCGATTGAGCGAACGAACGCTATTATTTGTATGCTTCATTACTGACGAGGGCGAGGTTTTAGCCAGCGTAAAAGTTTTAAGATCGTTTCGCTCACCAATTTGAAGATCTTTTGAATAATTCCTCTTCTCTCATCTACTGTTATCAACATAATCGATCGTTTTCTTAAGTTGCTAATTGTTCGAACGGCTATATAGCGATCGCCAACCTTACCCAGAGACTAATTGCCCGAAGGTAAGGTTTTTGATAGGTAAAATACCTCGAGGGATTATTTAGAAAATAGCCATAGCGACCGCCTATAGTTTTTTAAAGCTTGGCCTCTTTTCGAGCGAATAAAGCGATCGCGGCTGCAATAAATGCAGGAATATCGTCAGGGTTGCGACTGGTAAGCAAATTGCCGTCGGTAACTGTTTGTTCGTCTACCCAGGTTGCCCCTGCATTTTTTAGATCGGTTTTCAAAGAAGGCCATGATGTAACTCTACGCCCTTTTACAGCTTCAGCTTCAATTAGGGTCCAGGGTCCATGACAGATAGCAGCAACGGGTTTATCGACGTTAAAAAAGGCTCTAATCAATTGTACGGCTCTACTGTTGGTTCTCAACTCGTCGGGATTAGCTACTCCTCCAGGAAGCAGTAAAGCATCATAGTGATCGGGATTTACCTTATCTAGTGGCACATCTACCTGAAAATAATCTGCCTTGTCATAATGATTCCAGCCCTGTACCTTTTCACCAGCAGGAGAAATAAGATAAGTATTCGCCCCAGCATCGACAAATGCCTGACGGGGTTTAGTCATCTCAACCTGTTCGAAGCCATTAGTAACCAGAATGGCAATATTTTTATCTTGTAATTCTTTTGACATAGTTGAATAATCTTTTGTTTTGAAAGTTTGGATAATTTATTGATGTTGCTTAGTTAGTTAGCGGAAAAGTCGCCAGCATCGTCAAACATCTGTCCTACTTTTTCTAAAAGTTGATTATCAGGATTAGAGCGATCGATAGCTGGCTGTTTTTCGGCAGGAATTTGGTTAGGATCGAGTAAGTCGTCTTGTTTTTTGGGATTGACAAACTCATCAACGCTATTTAATGATTCGGCTTGATCATCTGAATAAAGTAAGCCTTCGATTCGAGCATCATCTGTAGGATAACTAGTGTCACTATTGTTAGCTGCTGCTAAATAAGTTGCCGAAGGTAGGCTAGCTCTATCTTTATCTTTTTCTAAAAGCGAGTCATTAGCTGGCGATCTATATTGCGTCATGCCATCCCCACTAACTTTATGAGGATTATTTTGTCCGCCCATCTGTACGGGAGAGTTGTTGGGACGCGCTCCTAGTTCATCGCCGCTATTACAGGCTGTAGTTATAAATAAAACTAATGCTAGCAGAAATGCTGTGGCAACACGGTTAAACTGGAAATTTTTAATATTCATCAAATTTTTGTTTATTTATGGATCGAAATTGATTTTCAAGAACTAAAAAATTCATCAACGCTCGGTAAACCCTACTCGTCAATGAAGATTAGTTATTAAAGCGCGCTCGATAGTTACAACATATCTATCTACTCAAAAAGTTGCTTCTAACTAAAGTTGCATTATTATTTTCTGACATTATGCAGCGGTGTTTTTTAACGCTACTATAACAATGGCGTTTTTTGTTTACCACAAATTCTTGTATTTGCGAGGGAAAATAAGCTCCAAATTTTTGGCAAAAAATTATTTCTCTATCAAACGAAAGATGTTAAAAATCATGGTTTGTCTGATATTGAGATTCGAACATATACATATATAGGTAGTAATTGTAATTATGAAAACTACAAATTGGAAAAAGATTATTGGTGTTGGATTAAGTGTTTTAGTGTTATCTATAGGTTCTGTTGGTTTAACTGGTTGTGAAACTGCAGAAGAGGGAGAAACAGAAGAATTAGAGCTTGAAGAGGACTAGTCTAGTAACCATGGCGTTGCATCTTTAATGGAATGGTGAGGCTAAAGTAGACAAAGGCGCTTTGTCTTTGACTGAATCGAATTCATTATCTTACGGGAATGCAATGCCAATAATATATAAATCTAAGTACAGGACAAAAATTGTAGAGAATGTAAAAATTCATTTTGTTTTAAATCTAAGTCAGTGACAATAGAACGAAGGTAGTCAAGACCATAACGAAAAATACTCATTTGTTGACGACCATGTTTTTTAACTTTGATAGGATTAAGTTGATGTAACCACTCTCCAGTTTTAACTGCCCAACAAAGGGCGAGAGTCATTAAAGCAACAAGTTTGCTCAATCGCTCAGAATCTTGAAAATGGGTAGATTCCAAGCAAAATCCTCTGTCTTGGTGCGCGTTCCCATGCTGGGGAAACCCCAGCGGGGTCGCACCGCTTTTAAACATTCCAAATAAAGTTTCAATACCCCAGCGTCTTCCATAGTCGGAAATTGCAGTAGGACAAGATTCAGGTGTAATCACAATCAGCAACTCACCACTTTCTAGGCGCAGAGCCGAAACATAAACCAAACGTCCCCAAACGAGCCTTTTCCCAGATAAGGCTACAGTCTGTCCAGGCTGAAGATGGGCAAAGATAATCGAAGCTCGAAGTTCTTTTTTTCCATCGCTAATGCGATCGCTTTGTCTAATTCTCAATCGAAATTGAATC
>JACLAC010015832.1_pt1 | contig 21327 bp, 10 predicted proteins | sample 8027881 | NCBI WGS metagenome assembly JACLAC01 (sample SAMN15725517, study PRJNA655200) | protist metagenome | isolation source: fluorescence activated cell sorting (FACS) single amplified genomes of... | place: Spain: Blaines Bay Microbial Observatory, Mediterranean Sea | collected 2016-01-19 | reverse complement strand
CCCTTTTAAACTCCTGCATTCATTTCTTCGATACACACATTACGCAACGTCAACTTACTTACCAATGGGCACCTTGCTCGTGTGGGGCGTGAAATCCCCAAAACTTGACCGTGATATCATCCCGCCGCCTGCCCGACGCACGTATTGGGTAGTAGCTCGTTCGTGGACTGCGTGGAAGTCACTCGTCGCGCTTTGCACACAAACCAAAAATTCTTCAAAAATTTCAAGGTGGTTATCTGCGTCGTTACTCCCTGCTCTAGGCATACAAACTTCATTAAATGCACATTCTCTCGTTGAGGATTATCCTGCATATTTCGCACGCCCGTTCTTTACAAACCATGATTTGTGCAGTGCAATCATTATTCGTATTTCTTGCCCTGTTATTGCGTGCAGTGCGCCCTTTGGCCCTATCTCATGCTGGAACAGCCGGATCATGGGGATTTTGCACCGAAGAATATACAGACTAACATCAAATGCGTGGATTTCAACGCTGGGGGGGGGGCATTACCTATGCAAACATATTGATGAAGCAAATGCAATGGCCCAGATGCAACATGATAACGCTATACGAATGGGAGACCCCCTTCTTGCTGCTGAATGCCGCATCCATATGGTGTACCTTGCAATTCAATGCGGCGAACTGGAGGAGGCAAAGGAGCTTATTGCGCACGAGCAGCAACATGTCCTCGATTATTTATCTTCGGACGAGAGAATAATGAGCATGTTATCCGCCGCGAAAGTGTATACGGACAAACTGATTGATGCGGTAAAAAGAGCGAATGACGCAGATCCTATTGATTGCGATCCAAATTTTCAGAGACAGAGGTTCACCAAGAAGTCTATGCGAAAAAGAGGCAGATGATTTCTTTGGTAGTACCAGTGCTGCATTATTCATGTATGAATTTTATTATCCTGCTTACTGTACAAAATATATATATTTTTTAAAAAATATATATATACGATATTAGTCAACTTTCCAATTGGAGTTTACATCTTGTTTACGGGAGTATCCACCAGGATCAAAATATCTCTTAGAGAGACTTGCCGCATCGATATCATAATAACCATCACGACTTACAGGTAATGCACTCAATGGTTGACTGTTCAAATGGACGGCCAGAGCTCTTTCAAACGTAGTCTCTATCTCCCTTGTTATGACGACGTCGTCGTCAGCTTCAGTAGAGTGAGCAATCCACGCGTTGCTTCTAACTCTCCGGGCACCCCCAACAGACTCAAAGCGTCCCAAACGTACAGCTTCATACTCAGAAATTTTGCCGCGGGATATATTCCCCTTTGAAGATAAATATTGTATATGGTGGGCGTTATTTTTGGCCGCATTGTGGGCGGCTAAAAACATGAGAGAAGCTCCACCGAGCAAAGGAGCACCAAAAGAATAGAGAGGACTCCCGTATATTTTGGCGTATCGTGAATGGTATGTCTTCATAGCCCAATGTACGGAGGCCCCGAGAAATGTACCTGAAGCAAAACCCTTGAGCCCTCCCAACCATATTTTTCGCCGCACATCCAAGAGGTTCTGCTTGTCGGCTTCATTCAAGTAGTCAGGCGGATCCCGCTGGCCGCTCATCATCTTTTATACATACATATATATTATATTTTTTTAAAAATAAATTCGAATAAATAAATTAAAAGAAGAAAATATTGCAAAACGCTAACATTTAGTTAATATTTTAAAATAAATAAATATTCATTTTTAAAAGAATATTTATATTTATTTTTTATTTACCATCCCAATGCAAAGGCCACTTGGGCATCCCTTTTAAGCTGGGGAGGAAAGTTGGCGTATATTCTGTCCCATTGACCGCCTCTCAAGAGCTGACCCTGAATTGCGCGCAATATCTTCAAAAATACAGTCGATATATCTACGGGGATACCTTCTTCGTCGCTTGCAGGAAATCGAACAAATGCTGCAACGACGTAGCCAAAATCGCTGCTCAGCACGCAGGACGGATCCGACTGAATCGCAGCGCATAATCCTTCATAAGCGTGACGCTTTTCGTCGCCATCTTGCACCAACGTAACAGTCAAGCACCAAGGTTTTATGAACAGTGCCAAGTGTCTAGCGACAAAAGACACATCGCACATGGCAAGTCTCCCCATCGCGGTCGCAGCATTCTCTCGTATGCTTCGCTCCAACTTTATCTCGTGCGTAAGAACTTTTGCAACGCACTCCAGGAAAGCAGGGACGAAAACTGCCATCGGCGTCCCAACGGAAACGACAAGCTCGCCCATGCACCATAGCGCATTGTTGCATACGTGCACGTACTCGGGCCGCACGTTCGCAACAATCGCATTAACTAGCTTTTTAATTTGCTCTTCGGTAAACGCCTGTATACAACTTTTGCAAACGTCGCCCATAACGGCGAGGGCAGATTGCCTCAGATCTTCCGAATGTTCGTCTTTTGCACATTCAATCACCATATCAATAAGCTCAGAATCTCTCACAAGACTTTCAGCAGCTCCACCCATCGCTTCCACAACGTTGCTCACAGCATCCAGGGCACACACGGTGATTTCACGGTCGATCCACTCGCCCATTCTGGTACTCGCCAGAATTCCAATTATTCCCGACTTTATGATGTCAACGCAGCGCTTGAAAACGGCATCTGCAAAGGGCGCAAACCCTACACCGATAGCTCCAGCAATTACACCAAACGTCTCCAGAAGAGGCGCAAGACCAGGATCCTCGTCAGTGATTTGAGACCACGTGGAGCACAGTGGGGGCATCAGCAATTCGAGAATCCTCGGATGGTTTAAATGCGCCCCCATAGATTCTGCCAGCGTGCTTATCGAATCGTACAACACACGCATATTATTGAGCTGGTATTTTTCAAATGCACTTATCAGAGTTTGAACTATGGTTTCGATGTACGGCAGCATGCCCTCTCCAGGTATTTCTTCAAGTAGAATCGACAACGCTGAGCAGCCAGATCGCTGCACCCGTTTGCTCGAATCCAGCACGCGCTTGCACAGCGCTTCGACAGTGGCCGGAACAATGTTGCCCGTGTCCGCTTCAGCCACCCAACCTACATACCTGCTTATTGTCCAGCATGCAATCGATCGTATGAGGGGCTGCCGATCCTCGAGTAGTTGAATAAGAAACGGATACAACTGAGGCATGTGCGACTGGAGACCCTGGTCGCACCCCTCCGCAACTGCACCGAGAGCAAGAATGGCACTCTCACGAATGGGCCACTCTGCGTTGCTAAGAGATTGCTGAAGATGCGGAAGTAGATGGGGCAGGATCTCCGCCCCGAAAGTTGTTGCAAGCCGATCAAGACTAGCTGCAGCGCACTTGCGTAGATTCCACTGGCTATCGTCGAATGTCTCATCGTCGCCACTATCGTCATCGTCCCCGTTGGCTCCTTTGATAGCAGTCTTGTGAAAAGAAGGAACAATATTTTGAGGACGGTCAGGCACACTTTCGTGATCCTCCTTGTCGTCTACGAGCATCATCAAATCCATTTCAGAGTAAACCATTTTAGCGAGAAGTAGAGGTATGAGCCGCGGAAATATGTTTCGGAGAACAGACCATGCTTGCGGATTTGCTTCACAAAACACCATCCAAAACTCGCACGCCTCGAGTGCGACACTCTCATCCTGGCCGTCCGTGGCAGCCATCATAAATGATGTGATTTGCTCGAGGTGCGGGTACATAATGTCTGCTCGCACCTCAAATAGACTCACAAGACTCGTGCACACCTCCTTTTGGACTTCAGAATTTCGGTCTTGCGTTAAACTCGATAAGCCCTGCAAGTATTCATTGGTCTTTGCAGCGAGCGCCCCCGGCATGATTACAACGAAGCTGTTAATACACGCGAGAGCTGCGCAGCGAAATGATACCGTCGGATGCCGAAAGTACGCCAACCACTTTGGAATAAGATCGTTCAGTGGCCTTCCTGCACACGATGCATCCAATGCACCCGGAGCATCTTCGCAAATCTTTTTTAACGCTCCAAAGGCCCCATCGACTGTATTATGGCCCGGGGTACCAGGCGCGTCCGCAAAATTATCGAGCCCCCTCGAGAGTGCAGGGAGTAGGTGGGGCCAAACGACCGCCGTGCGCTCCCCAACGATAGATACAAGAGTTGCAACGACACTCCCTGCTGTTCTACGGATCATGATACGATGTGAAGACAGCAAGGGCAAGACGGCACTCTCCATGTACTTTAGCGTCGCCTCGTCAATAGCACCTATTCCAGCCTCTGCGCGCCTGCGCATACTATTTTTCAGCAAAAGGCCAGCAATCTGCCTTACAATAGCGTCGGAGGGATCGCTCTTTTGCGAGACAAGCTGGCATTGAAACAATATATCCTCTGTACCAAATATAAGGGAAAGGTATCTGAGAAAGTCGGCATTCGTGGGCACGTCGTACTCAGCAAGTTTTTGTTGCACCGCGCGATGTACATCGTTTGTCGCAGAAGGATCTTGTCCCGCACGTAAAAGACTCACAACTTCTAGGGTTGTTTCTAAATCGGGTGACCATGGGATCATGCCATTAACCCTATCCATTATTAACAGGAACTACTTTACCGTACTTAACTCTGGAAATCAGTCTCAGAAAACTTGAAAAAACAACGACAATATTTGCTGGAGTTCCTCTCTATGTACAGCGGTAATATTATGTGATGATAGTGAGCTGGAAATGAAACGAGGAAGCCCCGCCGATACTGTCTTTTGTTGCTGAAAAGCTGCCGAGGTCCGCAGTGGTCCGCGAGGACCATGATTCATAATCTCGTACCGCATCGCATGTCGTAAGCGCAGCATATTGCGTACTACTCTTACGATGTTACGAGCACCTGAAATTTTCACGATGTGTGAGGAGTGATGAGGAGTATATTATATTCGTATAATAATATTATTGTATATGATGTTAAAAATACAATGTAAAATAAGAAATAAGGTAAATATTTAACATAATATAAAATATAACATCATAAATCATAAGGTAACATAACATAATATGTTATGTTATGTTAGGGTAACAACATACCTTAACATCATATTATGATGTTTAGAGTAACATAACATAACATACTCGTATATACGAGTAAATCATGTATATTTACCAAGAAGTATTACTCGTATCGTATGTGCGCAGTAGTATATAGTATCGTACTCGTACGAGTAGTACATAACTATTATTATTATGTTATTTATAAAATATATTATTATATTAGAGTACCTTATACTACTTATACGATACGATACAACATAAATATTTATACAGTAACTTAGGGTAAGGTACAGTATAAAAATTATCTAAATAGCCAGAGAGGGTGCACAGGCACGCGCGTCTTCTCATGATATATTGTACCCTATATTGTATAACACGAGTAACTATTAAATATACGAGTAGTAGTAAGGTAACAACATCATATAATGTTAAGGTAACATAACATACTGTACAATGTACGAGTCCTACTCGTACAAAGGAACTAAATACAATATATATTGTAAATACAATAAATATTTTTTTTTAAAAAAATAAAATATTACGAATTACGAGTGTTGTACGAGTACTCGTATATAATATAACATTATACTCATACAATACCTATGTTATGTTACTTAACAATACGAGATGTTACCTTAAGGTAACATAATATTATGATGTTAAATACCTTATTACCTTACCATTTTAAAAATAAATACAGTAAGGTAAGGTAACATACGTACTCGTACCCTAACTATGCCACCTTAGGGTATTGTATTTATATACAATATAATAATATGTAAATACAATCAGGTGTTGTACGAGTACGAGTACTCGTAATACGTTGTTCTCATATATATAATTTCGCACCGCACGCGAGCGATCGAATTGCGCGTTTGGTTTCGTAATACAGAAAGTAATCAAAAGGCAGTGACCCGTATGAGAGTTGATGACAGGATCCTGAAGTTACCCCCCTCCCCCCTTCCTCCAATTTACGCCGACCGATATTTCGACGCCCTTGCCTTACCATTGTGACGAAATGAATGAATCATAAATATTTTTTTTTCGATTAGCTGCAGCAAAGCTAAAACTAAACACTATACCGACGGATCTTTTTTCCAAATAGTTATAACAGGAAGTGCACATTTAAAGTCGACCAGGATAATAAATGATTATTCCAGTAAGGTGTTTCACGTGCGGCAAGGTTGTGGGGAACAAGTGGGAGGCATACATCAAGTTGCTGAGCGGAGACGAGGACGTAGATGGAGTTTCGGAAGCTGACGCTCTAGACAAGCTGGGTCTAAGAAGATATTGCTGCAGAAGGATGCTTTTGACCCACGTCGACCTCATTACGAAACTGCTGCAATACAACCGCAAAGATAAATCAGAGGAGGATATGATGTAGTACGGAAGATGAAAAATGTTATTATTGGTACAGGTGTTTTTTATCTTGTATCTTCTCCCAGAGTATGTTTATATAATATATACACATATATAATTTATATTGCTGATATGCTGGATCATTAGATAAATAAATTATGCATAGCGCAGAGAGCGGCGCTCGTCAATTTTTGGCATTCCCCTTTCTTCCGCACTTCTTATTTGTGGCTCGATCTGCCTATTGGGGCGAGGTACTCCGTGACCATTCCAGCGCGGAGGCGCCGAATTTCACCTCGCTGCATTTCGATCTCGCGGTTGCTTTCATCGAGCTGCCTTAAAAGCTGGCTAATAACATCTTTGGCCTGTTCTTCGGAAGTTATGCCTCCCGGTTTTCCTCTCTTGACGGGGAAATTGCGCGATGAAGACGCGTCAAACACATCGTCGAGGTCCACGCAAGTGGGCGAATCAACGCTCCTCGCCGGTGCATCCATCTCAGACCTCTCATCTTCCGCAAGAAGACTCTGTACAGATCGTGCATTCGTTGATCCTGATGCACCAGAGTTGACTTTTCCTGACAACGGTGACTGGCTTGGCGACCTCGTACTCCTTGTACTTGTTGCATTGCGCTTAAGCTTCTGTTGCAAGGCCTGAATTTTTCGCTCTTGAACAACAGTGCGACGCCGCAGCTCATTGCACTCATTAACGAGCAAAGAATTTTCTTCCACATTCTTCAGCGTCTTTGCCTGCAGTTTGGCCTCCGCAGCGCGCATAGATCTTTTCAAAGAGGCAATTGTGTCGTGCATAAACTGCTGCTGCCGTTTGATCTCTTCAGACGCACTTTTGTGCGCCTGGTTTTCATGTGCGCGATCCATCGCAAAGTGCTCTGATGCACGCAGACTCTTTACGAGCTTCTTCACCTCTGCAGTCACCTCCTTAGCGTTGGGGATTTTACAAACGCTCTCTAAATCATCGTACAATGATACCATAGCTAGCCGTTTTTCCCTTACTTGCCCCCGAAGCAGCTTAATTTCATTCGTCAGCGTTTCCGCGCGATCGTGCAGTGCGTGAACCTCTTTGCTTCTCTCCTTTTTGGCATGAAACTCTACCGCAAATTCAGAGTCTCTGGCATCCGTTGCCTTCCTCAGATTTTCAATTTCAGCGTTCACAGGGCCCTTTTCAGCTTCAAGCTTCGCTATTCTGTGGTCAAGAACAAATCGAAAGTGCTCCAAGGTTTGATTTTGTTTTCTCAGTTTCGCGATAATCTGCTCTTTGTCTGACAGCGTTGCATCACGTTCCTCGAGACTCTTTTCAGTACGCCGGAGCTCAATTCTCAAGTCATCAATCTCGTTTCGAAGAGCGTCCATCTTCTTTTCGTCTTCCCTTTTGGATGCTTTCATTTCCGAAATTCTTGAGTTGAGTTTATTTCGCTTGTTAGACTCCTGGTTCAACTGATTTTGCAGCTTCGCTATTGTTTCCATTGAGTCATCTTCTTTTCCTTCTCGTAGATGTTTCAGGTGCAAAATTTCCAGCTCGTATTCCGACTCTTGCTGTTGAAGCATAGCATCTGATCGCGCGCGCTCTTCGCGAACGTTTAGCTCCGACAAATTCAATTTAGCTGTGAGTTCGCTGATTTCTTTGGCACTATTTTCGTTTAAAGCGACCACCTTGGTGCGATGTTGTGACTCTTGTTCTTCAAGGAGTGACTCACACCGCTGGCGCATTCGTTCCATCGCCTCGCTAAGTGCGTCGTATCTGTTCATCTCCTCTGACAATTTGTGCTCGTAATCATTGCTAAGTTCTTGGGTAACTTTAATGTGCTCCGCGTTAATCCTTTCCAGCTCCTCAATATTCGCTCGTACAGTCTCCTCGTGCCTAGATTGCAATTTTTCAAAGTGATTAACTTCCAATTTGAGGGCTGACTCAGACTCTTCCTTCTGCCGTTTGAGTACATCTGACCATTCCGTTTCTTTAACATGCGCTTCGTATTCATAATCACTTTTGAGGTCCTCCAATTTTTTTCGAAGCTCATCAAGTGTGCGGGCAGACTCTTCGAGATCATCTCGACCGACGAGTACGTCTTCATCTTGATGCGATTGGGCGATACCCAAAGATGTAAGCGACGTATTCTCTTTGCTTTCTGCGCATGTAATGTTGCTTGCAATAAGCGTCCCGTCGTCTGACGCAGAAAATATCTTGCGACCATCTCGAGAAAAGCGCAATTTCGTGATAGGGCCACTATGCAGTAGGAATTCCGAAAATGCGCCTTCATTCGCAGAAATGGGCCAGTCGTACACCCGGATTGCCCCTGTGCTCATACCAACAAAGACAGCCGATTCATTAGGATGAAGTGCCATCTCGGTAGCGACGTGTAACATTCTTTTCGAGCCAGTTTTCTTAGATTTTGACGACGATTGAGTCCCCACGCCGAGCTTCGAATTTGTGGCACTGGCGACCGCTGCTGCGGAGGAAGAGGTCGATTTTATAGCATGATTCTGGGAGAGTTCGACTTCGTAAGACTGCTCTCCGCCGCTTACCTCGCGAAGCATACTATCAGAGCCGCATGTCACCATGTGCTGAAGGTCGCGTCCGATCACCATTCCATTTTGCTGGCACGAGCTCACCGCATGACTAAGATGTTCCAATTTTCCTTTTGATATCATATCCCAAGCATAGACGCACCCGTCATTTCCTGCGCTCAGTAGCACACGATCTTCCGCACTCCACAGTACGCGTTTCACGGGACCTATATGACCCACAAATGTGCACAGCAAATTGCGCTGGTATGTACTGTACACGAGGACAGATATGCCGCTTGCGCAAGCGAAGTAATGCCCACCAGAGGCAAATCGAACGTCACGCACCTTATTTGCGACGATCTCATGCTTAAGCTTCAGACGGTCAACGAGCCGGGCAAATATCTTGACGCGGTCGCGAACGCTCACAAGGAGAAAATAGCTGCTTGGATGGATAGCCACACTAAAAACGTCCTCGCTCATCACCTCAGCGATGCTGCACGTCCACGTGTCGTAATTCAAGATGCGTACGAGGTTATCCTTGCCTGCTGTAACGACGAGGGGTGCAGTATCACATACGTCAAGACAAGCCACTGGGCCGACGTGGAATCCGCCAGAGTGAAGAGGTAAAAGCGTGGCTTCTGCACCCTCGAAGGAGTCAATGTTGTGAATCGGGAGTGTAACAAGTTCGTTAGTTGATGCGTAAAGAACCGCAGTCTCATTGTGGGAAGAAATAGCGATAGACGAAAAGTGCTGATGTTGCTTTGAGGAAATTGATTTTGCATACATAAATGGTTCGTTGCGTTCATCGATGCGTTCGTACACGCCTATATGGCCATGCCCACCACACACCATGAAGCCGCGATTAAACGCGCTGATGGACTCAACGTGGAGATGGGAACTCGTATCTGGAGGGGCAATCGACTGGCGTATCTCGAGCGCGTTGTCAGCGTTCATTTCGAGCACATACACAATCCCAGCTTCTGTCGCAAGAATAACGCTAGATTCTTCTGTCCACATGTGGTCTGCAAATTTTTGATGCTCCAGCTTGGAAGGGAGCACCGACATATACTTGAGAGAAAAGTCTGATCCGAGACGCCACTGGCGGAAATTTCCTGGACCAGAAGTTGTCACAATTGACGAGTCTTTCGGATGCATGCGCACACAACTCACATTTGCAGCACCTTTACCGTGCGCCACAAGTTTCTCCGATTCCCACTTCCAGTACATGAGGACACCCTCAGAATCACCTGAAGTAGTGACAAGGAATTTTGAGTCTCCTGAAAACGCGCAGAGTTCGAACCTGTGCTCATGCTGCGCGTCTGCTGCCGTACCTAGGGATGCGTTTGTTGGATATGCAAGTGTCCTCATGCGTTTCGTTTTAGATATATGGTATACGCTAACTTGGTTAATGTTTTGTTGTTGGGGCGTGATGAACGTCTCGCACATAGCGACGAGCTTATTACCTGGTGATACGCTTAGAGAAGTCGTGTCCTTTACCTTTGCACTTTTGGGAAAAAAACGCATGTACTTTTCTTCGATATCATACGTACAGCACAAGCTACCAACTTTATACAGGATAGTGGTTTCACCCACAAATGAGAGCACATCGCCGTCAACACAGGCAACGCCGACAGCGTGGAGTGGGGAGATTTTTGCACCGCGTACACTCGCACGTCTAAAATCACTTACTGCATCAGTTTTATTCTCCATGTTTTAAAAAGCGCTGTAAAAATGCAGTCAAGTTAATATATCATAGTAGCGAATATTATTAGAACGTTCCCAGTGAGTCGGTGAAGAAATGAAAAATTGCTTTTGCCCTCTGATTTTTAAAATTTACTTTTCAGTATTCATTTAGCATGTTCCAACATGCTGCGACGAAAACAAATATATATAAGGTAAGGTATACTCGTATCGTATATTATGTATTTACAATAATAATTAATAATTTTATTTTATTTATTTTTTTTTAAAAAAAATATTATATTATTAATACCTTAGGTAAGGTAACAACACAAAAGTAAAACATAAGGTAAGGTAACATAAATAACATAACATATGTTATTTTATATTATTGCATTAATATTTACCTCATTGTATATACGTATTTACAATATTAAAAAAAAAAAAAAATGAATAGAAAAAGTTTGTACTGAAGCTATAGTCTGAGGTATCAATCATAATTTGATAAAAAACGGATATATTTTTAACGATCAATGATTTATTTTAAAAATATTTTTAATTGTATTTATTTATTTACTTATTTTATTACTCTTTAATTCTTTGAATTTTTTCTCGTGTCGTTCCTTCCGTTTCTTCTCCATGTTCTTCCACTCAGCTTCCTTAGCCCTCTCAGCCTCCAGTTGTTTCCGTTTCCTCCACCCCTTATAGTACTCCGGTTGTTTCCGTTTCCTCTCCTGTTGTTTCCGTTTCTTCTCAGCCTCCTTCTCCTCTCGTTTCCGTTTCTCCTCAGCCTCCTTAACCCTCTCGGCCTCCAGTCGAATCTCCCTCTGTTGTTTCTTAAAAGCATCAATCTCCTTCCGTAGTTTCTCGAAACGTTGTTTCCTCTCAGCCCTCTCCTTCGCCGTCACATTCCCCCTTCTCCTACCCCACCCCTGGTCATCGCACAGTTGTTTTACCCGTGCGAGTTTTTTACTAGTGATAAACCCGTCGAAAAGCTTCTGGATACCATCACCATACTTGGTGATGTTAATGATATCCATCTCGACGGTAGGGTTAACAACGTACACCAGTATAACTTGTAACGGCCGGGGTCGTAAAGGAATACCTTCATAACCCCTATGGATCGTCCAGTGCTCCCACTCACTTATCCGTGCGGCAACCTCTATGGCTGTATCAACTGGGATATGTGGAAGCGACTCGAGTACCAATTCCGCCGCCTTCAGTAGGAGCCCATCGAGCTCTACAAGCGTTATTGTGTTCTCTCCTAGTCCAAAGAGCCTGAGGACCGACTTAAGCCATTTTTCCCGATGCTCACTTGGTTCCTCCTTTCTACCACGAAATGCTTCATAATTAACATGAAGATACCAGACCCCCTTAGGGGGTACTGATAAACAAATCTTATGGATATGCTCCCATAGGTCTTGACCCTCTTCATAACCCAATTCCGGCTTAGAAATTAACTCATTGTAGAGTCGACGAACTAAGAACGGAACTAAGCCATTAGTACAGGGAACACATCCTATGAAAACTGCCCAAGCAGCTTCGCTCGTGTTACTCAAGGTGTCAGGAACTGTAGACTCAGGTGACAATGCTAGGCTCTCTTCCTGCATCTTTTCAGCGATTTCTGCAGCTTGAAGAGCTTCAATCGTCGTCGCTTTAAGATATGGAAACAGATCTACCACGCCTGGGAGAGTTCACAAAACTTTCGTACGTTGCGCTCACCTGTTCATCACTAGGCAGGAAGGTAGAGTACGTACTCGAAGGTATGTAATCGCTCATCTTGTCAGTTTTTATCAAATGTTCGCAGTGGATGAAATGCAGTGAAATTTTAGTGTAAACAGTGTATTTAGTGTAGTAGTGTAAACAGTGAAAAAAGTATGTATCGCATCCGATGAGAAAGTGGAATTGCGGGTATATATACCCCATTTTTTTTCATTTTTTTTCTGGAATCCTTAATACATAATGATATATCATAATATTATCAAATTGTGTTAAGGACTCCAGGAAAAGAAAATTATTCGAGACTTTGCGTTGGTTCGATCGCGAGGGAAGCCTTTTTTTTTTTTTTTTTTTTTTTAAATAATATACCTTACCTTATTACCTTATTATTAGGGTAACAACATAACAACATATTATGTTATGTTACCCTACCTTAGAGTGTTGTATATTTATATATCTTATTAAATATTTATTATTAAATATTTATTAAAAATATTGTACAATAGTATAATTATATATTTTATTGTACGAGTATACGAAAATTTATATTACCCTACTACTACTCAAGTAAATAACTAGTAGTAGTACGAGTAGTACTAGTAAAAAAAATTAAAATAACCAAATAAAAAAAATTTTTTAAAAAAAAAAAAAAAAAAAAAAAAAAAATATTTTATTAAACCATATTGTACGAGTAGTACGAATATGTCATGTTATGTTATGTGAACATACGAGTACCTTTATTAAGTTAAGGTGAACATTGTACGAGTACGAGTAAATATATTATTATGAGTAAGGTACAATATGATGATGCATTGTATTAAATATATATAAAAAAAAAATAACATTGAAAATTATACAATGAAGTGCATATTATTTTATTGTTATTTATATTTACAATATACAATATATATTTATTTTATTATTAAAATATTGTATAAACAAATGTAAAATATTTACCTTACCTTATGATATATTTAGTTATTTATTTTTAAAAACATTTATTTTTTAGTACTAGAGAGTATTGTACCTTATTGCTGTAAATATTGTATTTATAACATATAAATAATACATATTTAGTATATTGTATATATGTACTACTCGTACGTACTCGTACATCATATACTCGTACGAGTATAACATAACATATGTTACCTTACTGTCGATATCCCATCCACTCATTTCTCATTTCCTTCTCTTGACTCTTTCTTGACTTTTTACCGTACTGACGTACAAATATTGTAATTTTGACTTTTGACATACGTATATAAATGAATATGTACCCGTACCCTTACCCTAGAGGTGTGTTATGTTGTATATTTATTTACATATTTTTTTTTTTAACAAGTACGGATGTCAGCCATGTCATTTTGGTTCTTGACTGACACGATCAGTAATATTATATAAATACGAGTAAGAATGTTGAACATTCTAAATTGTGCTGAAAATTACAGGTGAAGAAAAAATAGTCCGTACTATTTATTTATTATTAAATATTTATTTACTAAAAAATCGTTATAGTACGAGTTACAATATACTCGTAAAAAAAAAAACATATATTTATTTAAAATATACAGTACTACTACTCGTATTTATAACTAAATATACAATAAGGTATTTACGAGTAATATTTTAAAAAAATATTTACAATATATTGTAACTTACCTTATTTTTAAATAAAAATAATATACTGGATGTAGTGCTACAACTCGTGCGAATACTACCACCAGTAATCTGAACAGTGAGGATATACTGCTCGTTGAAGTTTAAAATCACTGCTTGGAGCACATGATAAAGTATTGAAAATATTTTTAAGGTGCAGTAAATAATATAATGTATTTTACTCATACATCACATGATAATACTCGTACCGGTTTGTATTGGATTGTATCCATTTACTGCACTAAGTACTTAAAAAATACACAAAAACCTTTTTCTTTTTACGTCACTTCAGTCCACAGGTGGTCTTGTCTGATCTGTCCAAGTAGGGTCTCTCAATAAATGGTGCATTCCTAGACATCGACGTGTGATGCAACGAATTCTCCACACTTAGCGCGTGTAAATGACCCCATCGTGTCCAGTTCACAAGTTCTCTATCTCAGGGTAATTCTCGTCCGCTAATTTCTAATCCTGAACAATGGACTCTCGTCCCTAAATTCTGCAACGCTTTCGTTTGCATGAGCAAACGAGCCACCATACGTGTTAAGACACAAAACTTGCAAATCAAATATATAAGGAAACTCCGCTATCTCGCATCATATTATCCCAGTTTGTACCTTTCTTTCTGACGAATCTTATCTGAACGTCTGTGTATACATTTTGAACCTAATCACTCATACGAGGTATAATTCTTATCAAACACGAAAGATGATGAAGGTCTGCAATAATGTCTCACCCCAAAATGAATCGGTCCACACTCCTTTGACAACAGCCTGTAATATCCGCCAAAGGAGCTCAAGCTATGCGACGATCGGGTCTCCCTTTCTAGATTCTCCCGTAGTTCCTTCTGAATACAGCTCGATCCCACCTCCAGGAACTCAGCTCAAGGACGTCTTCGCCACACCCACCTTCGAAGATACGCAGATCATCAACTTCATGGATAATGAGTCTTGCTCATCCGATATCGAGAGTGAGAGTTTCTTCCACGGGATCCTAAACAGCTTGCTGAGCATGAAGTCAACTCCCAACAACGCACACTCTCAAAGTATTGTCTCTGAAACGACAGTCAGAAGAGTCAGCTTTGCACAACGTTCTCCGCAAATCGATTTTAACACCCACAACCACTTTTCTGGAATGGATTTTGCATCCGAATTAGGAAATGTGCTCGATGCGTCTTCGCCCCTGTTGTCCACAGAAAACGAGTGCAACATTAATGCCACCGTCAAACGCAAAAAAAAACCGAAGCATCTGAAAGTGGCGCAAGAACAATTCAAAATTGGGGACCTGGTCAGTGAGGTCGATGGAAACAAAATGAAGGGCCACATTGGAAAAATAATCGAACGGGCAAATGGTTATAATTTAATTTTGTTAAAGACTCCATCTGCAAATGCCGGAGAAAAAGTCTACATGCGAAAACATAAGATCCAAAAAGTATGCACTCCGTCCGAAGCTGTCGGCATCGGAGACGTTGTTCAGTGCAGTCTCAGAGGAAAAAAAACAATGAACGTTGTTGCAAAAGCAAATGGTTACAGTGTTGTCACTTCATCAGAAGAGAAATCGCATGTTTTTGTGGCAACGAATAAGCTGACGAAACGAAGAGTACTTCCACAGAACACGAAACGTCCACGGCCAGAGATTACGCACAGAGACCACATGCGTATCGTTGCTGCGAAACGAGAACAGGAACTCGATACGCAACGGGAAAACAGGGACGCGAGGCAGAAACGCAGGAGAATTCTCCGATTTTGGAAACCCTGACCAGCACCTTTTACCACCCCTTCCTTGCCCCTGAACGGTATTTTGTTTATCTTTCACATCCATTTCACACTTCTTGATTGCGTGACTGCGTGCGTACTCCTACAATATATTATGGGATTTTTGTCGATATGTATTTTTGCTTCAAAAAAACATACCAAATCTTATTTTACTAATTTTAAATTATACGGAAGATTTTTGCCATCAAAATGATACTGCATAGAGGCTCTACCTCGATAGTAAATGCACGCGGGAAAATTAAAAGTAACTTGCTTTAATCAATCGCTCCCGTAGTCTCATCTTTGAGTGCAGCTGCATCAATCTTTGCATCTATTCCTGCTCTTCCCGTACAGTATGCTTTGTACATCGTTTGCCAGCAGCAGCTGTATCCCCATCGCATTGTGCTTTTGTCAAAGTAAGATCCCCATATCGATGAATGGTTGCCTGGAAAACTTGATTCTGCGTAAACGGGAACTTGATGCGAGGTGTTGTACCCTTTTGACACAAGCTGGCCACTTTTGGTGTACTCAGTGTACGTATCAGATGTCACGGGCAGCCCCTTCAGTCCCTGGCCCTCATCTTGCACACCATACTTTTCATACAGATTTTGCCGCTTAACTTTACAAAGGTGCTCTTTGCGCGCCTTCGACCGTTTTTGCGACAGCATGAGCTGCGTGGGGTTCGCTTGCAGGTTCGCAGCCTCTCTTCCATCGTTTTCCCACGCAAACAGCTGCGCTTTTGTCATGTCAACCGCTTCACCTGTCCCGCTCACGAAATTGTCACCATAATACACAGTATCTTCACGTTTCAAGTGCGGCGTTGGGTTCGCACGCATCGATCGACTTTTGGGGTCATAAAATGCTGATTCTGGATCCAAATTATGCAGATACTTTGCAGTATCTTCCCGAATGCGTAGGTTTCGCGCCGTTGTTTTGACTGCTGTTCCGGTTTTGAATACTTTCTGTGAAGCTACCTGCGCTGAATCTCCTGCTCTGATACCATCATACGCCATACGTTTATCCTTCATGTCGCCAAGAATACCCCTGGTTTGCTTGTTCGTCACCACTGCGTGCTCTGTGCACGCATCATTTCTTTTCTTTTGCTCATTAAAGTGCCTGGCCTTTTCAGCTTTCGCATACAGTTCTACCGTCTTCTTGTGGTCATCAGGGTTGTAGCCCTTCCACCGATCCCTCGCACCATCCCACGTAGCATCACGACTTTCTGAAATAATGTCATCTGGTTGAATGTCAGTATTTGTCTTCCATGCGCCCACTTTGCGTGGCCGCTCCATGCAGTCTTTCGAAGCGTGCGTTAGTGCGCCGCAGTTACGGCAGGCACCTTTGCGAAACTTTTGAGAGGGGCGAACCTGCACAAAACGCTTACGTTTCCTAGTTTCATGAAAATCAAGCCCAGAGGTGCCGCGCGCACGTTTCATTGAATGTCTTTGGTGCTGCAGCCCAGCATCTTGCGCTTGATTCAGATACCACGGTGCTTTCGCCATATACTCGGGAATATGCGGGTTGATGAAGTTACCGTGCTTATCGACATCGGGAAGCAGCGTTCCCGCTTTTCGACCTTCCTCCACTGCTCGCTTCTTGCTTAGTTCTTCGCGCCTACTGAAGCGCATACTAGATGACGACGACATTCGTTAAACACTACAGCAAACGTTAAAGAACTTTCGTACTAAGGTGGGGTCTTTTAACACTTTTATACCAGAGAAGCGAACTTTATTTTCTTCGTCCATGAACAATTTTTTTATAGTGCTTGAAGACACACACATACGATCCCTTCAAGTAAATAGAGTATGAAAAATCATCAATGTCGGGTGTGCGTTTACGAAGAATAGTTTGGGATTGAAAGTGTTTTATATACGGGAATGATAAAAATTAATAATAAAAATTTACTCGAATATACTATTTAAATAAATACAACATCATAATAATACTGCTACTCAAGTAAATAACTAGTAGTAGTACGAGTAGTACTAGTAGTACGAGTAGAGAGAAGATATTTTATTTTAAAAAAAAAAAAAAAAAAAAATTTAAGGTATTTAAATAGTTAAATATTTATTTATATTTTATATTGTATAAATATTTTTAAAAATATATTTGTACAATACAATATTTTTTTTAATACAGAGTTACGGCGTATGCAACGTAATGAGATTCAGTAATGTGCGAATTGTACAAGATTCAAAAATAAGGATTAAAACGACCCCCCCGCAACAACTAAACGAATGTAACTATATATTATTCTTGTGGATAAACATGCATAAAAATGTTAACAGGACGGTGCTTGGGGGTGGCGCCGGACTCTCCCTACGCCGAGTATCCCGGATAGGAGGGTTTGTGGCATCCGCAACGCTGGCAGCATACTTCGGCGGCTTAATTGGCACGGATAGGAAGAACAGGATCAGTGCGAAACGGGCTGGAAAGCGCACGAAGGCTTTTTTGACTTCGTCAGTATATGCAATTATTTCGTCGAAGAGCGTGCGCAACATTACTCTGACGTCACTTTTGCTCACGCTTCTTCTGCGTTCATTGCCGCTCGACTCACTTGGTATGTCCTTTTTGTCGAAAGGGCTACGGCGAAGAAGCGGTGGTATGTTTGCTCTTTTTCTTTTTAGCATTTATTATTCGAAGTATGTCGTCGAGGCACCCGTTTTCCGTTACAAGAGGACTTTCTTCAACGTCTCCATTGTGGAAAAGATGAGGCCAAGCCAGCTTGTTTATTCACCGACTTTTTGGGCTTTCAACCGCCACGCACAAACAGTAATGCTGTTCATGCTTGGTCATATCGAGTGGTGGTGGTCATCTCTGAAGTGGAGACGAGAAGAGATCCGCGCTCATGATGGCAATGTCCTCCACCTAGACTGGGCTTGTTTTGACGGGGATGAAGACAGCGCGGGCAACCCCGATATGCCGCACTACTGCAATGCAGCTCCGATCGTGACCCTTATTCATGGATTGGGCGACAGTCGCAATTATCCGTACATGATGCGAACTGCCCGGGCATGTCATAAGATGGGATGGCGCGTCGCCGCGTACTCGTACTGGCGACTCGACTTTGCCGATTCCAGGGATCTTACAACGATCTTCGATCGTTTGCACGATCAGAATCCGAACGCGCCGATCGTCGCTGTCGCCTATTCCGCGGGCGGTCACATTCTTATGCGCTATCTTCAAGAAGCTGGGAAAGCGTGCCCTCTCTCAGCAGCAGTCACAAACAGTGGATGTTTCGACTTCGTTGAGGCTGTCAAAAACGTGAAGAATAACGAAAATCCATCTTATAAAATATTTTTGAACGCACAATTCAAGATATGCATGAAAAGATTTTTAAAAAACGAGAGGTCCTTTCGTTCTCTCGATGGCCATCCTCCGGCGCTCGATCCCAACTCGTTACTTAAATATGCAACGGCAACTTCACCCATTGGAGGCGACGCAATTCTGGAGTACGATCGTATGATGTACAAGTATGGGCGCTACACCAACATGGACCCTGAAGAGCACTCGGATGGCGATTATGTGTTTAAGAAAAACACCGCATCGCACTACGCGGTCACAGCTGCCAGTGGTATGAAAAAAGTGCGCGTAACAACTCTTGTCATGCAAGCTGATGATGATCCAATTGTAAACGGGGACCACTTTGATGCCCAAAACGTCCTTCGTATCAACAAAAATATAATCTTTGTGCATACCAAACGTGGAGGACACGTATCATGGTACGAGGGCTGGACGCCATTTGGTCCCACATGGGCAGATCGTACCACAGTCGCTTTCTTTTCTGCAATCTTTGAAATGCAAAACCAAACTGCATATATGCTTGATACGTTGTCCAAAGCAGGCATAGGAAATTTATTTGCTGGCACCCGAGGTGGGCTTTCGCCTCCGTCGTATCAAGTCGACGGGAATGACCTTTCAATGATAAATCGCATATCACATCGAATATCTCCTTCCCAGCAGAATGATACTGCCTTTGATCCTAGCGCAATCGCTAGATTGTGCTCTTCCAGTGATCTCGCTTCATATTTTAATGTGATTTCGAACGACGGGGGTGGGGGAAGGGGAACAAATCATAGACGGACGTCCAACAAAGACAAAGTGTACTTTTAAATCGTTTTTACCACCAATTATTAGGGAGAAATGATGTATATACCTGCATGATGCTGCCCTTATCTTTTCTTAAAAAAATATAGGTTTATTTTCGTTCTGTACTGCAGTATACATAGTTATGTTGAAATAAAGAAGCAAATAAATTATTTATATTTACATGCCCCCTACCTTTGCATTTCCTCGGAGTATTCTGCGACAAATTGTAGGTAAGGCACTACTTGCTCCACTGGCTATTCTAAATAAAGTACAGTTTCTTGTACGTAGCCTACGCGTATGCTACTCCGCACTTCAAAAAACGATGAAAACAATTAGACTGTTCCGTACTTTTTTTTTAAAAACAGTTCAACCGCACTTCCCGGGCCGTCTAATCCACGCAGACGCCGCAAATTCGAAAGGAGGTAATTAATATCGACACGCACCCGGCTTCGTCCCGTGGGGGTTTGAGGATTCACGTTTTCGTACCACTCAGGTATGCCAACATTGAAAATCTCAAAAATGCGACCGAAGATCAGTACAATATCTTCGCGAAAGAGCTGCTTGCTTAGAACCTTATACATATCGTTGACACCTTTGATAATTTTTGTCATATACTCCTGAGGTTTGCCGAGCATTTCGATGTTGCCGTGTCTATCCCAGTCTACTTTCGTGTGAAGACTTTCAAAGCAGCGGCCAGACAGATCCTTTACGAGAAATACAAATTTATCGTAGATGCGGTCGACATGAGATCCGAGTTCATCATTCAGACGATCTAAAGTTTCGCTGAGATTGGTGTGGTGTTTCGGGGGAAGCGTGCGCGCGAAAGCTCTGCGCAGGAAGACGAGCAAATGTTGGACCATTTTGATAGTCTGAGACGCAAAAGATAAATTTTTAGAATTGATCCGCTTAAGACCAGCAGTTTGGCAGGCTTCGGTGCCTAGGACAAGCTTTAGCGTCCTTTCATTGAACACAGCGATGAGCTCAGCGAGTCGGTGAAAAGCAGATGAAGATAGAGCGGGAAATTCCACAGCAATATCTACATATGCTGCCGTGCATCGGATCATCATCAAAGCGGCAGCAGGAAGACGGTAACGCTTGTCCGCAACGACTAACTCTTTTGCGGTTGCATTCAACGAGAGACTATCGAGTGGAAATGATGATGAGAAAAACTTGCCTTCCGAAGCAAGCGTAATACGCTCAACAATTTTTTGAAACTCGCGCGAAACCTCAGAGTGCTTCCACTCTTCCAACGTAAGCGCCTTCTCTATAAGTGTACGCTGTCTCGCGTGGAGCACATCGAGATACTTTTTCCCCTGAAGTAGAAGGGTGCCTCGCAATTCAAATCCCTTCCTCGCACATAGTTGCTCTGAACGGACGACAAAAGCGAGAGTTACCTTCCAAATTGACTTTAGCTCTTCCATGCTCAGACGCGTGTGGACATCGATGCGAACCGTAAGTAGCTGTTTGACGCTACGCTGAGCCAGCTCGCAGACAGTAGACACCACGTCTGAACTGTCTTTGAGTAGTTGTGCTTTACCGGAGTCCATCCTATTTTGCTGATATCCGCTTTTAGTCTTTG
>JACLAC010011903.1_pt1 | contig 21337 bp, 23 predicted proteins | sample 8027881 | NCBI WGS metagenome assembly JACLAC01 (sample SAMN15725517, study PRJNA655200) | protist metagenome | isolation source: fluorescence activated cell sorting (FACS) single amplified genomes of... | place: Spain: Blaines Bay Microbial Observatory, Mediterranean Sea | collected 2016-01-19 | reverse complement strand
GCCTGGGGTCACTCAAGCGAACGAGACGCAGATGGTGACGACGACGCACAGCAGCAGCAGCAGCAGCAGCAGTACTACGACTGCTTGTAGTAAGCCGATCACTTGTCGTCAGCGCCTGCGACTCCTGGCGTAGTAGAATACTGCGCCAAGATGCCGCAGCTGGCCCCGCTGTAGAGGTGCGCCACACGACCAACTTCGCGAGTGAGGTGGCGCGTGGCGTCCGGCCGACGTTAGAAGTATCGACATAGCCCTGGTACATAGAGATGCGCGACGACTTACTGCGAACGCGAAGAGATACACCGCTAGGGCTCGAAGACGAAGAGAGTACAGATAGGGATAGCAGAGAAGCGGTCGAAAAGGAAAAGCGGCTGCTCGCGTACGGTCTGCGTGTGCACGACCTTCAGCGACGTATCTGCGCGGAAAGCGGTGTGGACTCGACGTTTAACCAGAACAGAGAACTGCAGTTCTTCACGCTCGACGTCTAGCACGAAGAACTGCGCAAGGTTTTGATGCAGCGTGCTCGTGCAAGGGCCAGGGTCGCCGGGGTTCTTGGTGAGCGTTAGGGGAGTAGAGTGTCGGCGCGCACACGGAGCAGTGTTCAGTAGAGTATCAGCTTCAGCGCGCACACAGCCACAGACGGTGACGGAACGCACACGGTTTTTGACGACTTGCTGCGTAATGGTGACGGTACTGTCGGAACCGCGATGTGATCGGGATCGGGATCACAGTCTCCGTCAGGGCCGCTGACCTTCGACTAGCTGCGGTACCGGCTCAGTCAGCGGGGCGGCCGTGGGCGTCGATGGGTGTAAGACCCGCACGGATTAATTCTGCATTGGCATGGAGGGGACCCACAGCCAGGCACTCTCGTGTAGCCAGTGTAATGAATGAAGTTAGGCGTGCACCGGGCGTAACCTGGCGCTGTGGTGGTTTCCGGGAGACTCCGCGCTCTGTCCGTTCGCGGCGGTCGAAGGGTACAATGAGCGGCGCAGGGCCTGGTTCCTGAAAAGGCGAAGCAGAATGCGAAAGCGAAAGTGTGAGCGAGAGAAAGTTGCAGATGCCGAGATCGACGCCGAGGCAGAAAGACAAGGACGCCCCTGGTGCATCGAGAAGCTGAAGCTAAGTCCTGAAGTTCTGCGATACTACAGGGCCGGAGACCTGAGTGCCTTCGAGCGGAGTTTCACTGCGAAAACGCGAGCTTGCCACATGTTCGACTGTGCCTTAGGCACTGACGGGGTCTATGCGGGCCGCGATCAATGCCCTCGCGATATGTACAAGCAAGCAAACCGGATCGGAGGCTACTCGTAATGAGTGCTGCGCGGCTATGGCCAAGGAGGGAGTGTTTGACTATGCGGCACGGATGTACTTGATGCTTGTGCGCCGCGGCGCGGCGGCGGTGCGCGGCGGGTAGCGCTGTCTGTCGCCGGAGACGTGCGAGTGGTAGTAGAAATGAGTGCGTGTCGTTCGAGCGCCAGGGCCTCTAGGGGCTGGTCTGCTCCCCGACTGAGGTCGAGCAGCGCGATGTGGCTCTCACGTAGTGAAAGTCGCGACAGGCCGGTAGAAGCTGCGCTGCGGAAATTGTAGTAGTGTGAGTGAAGGATTGGTCCGGATGTTGTAGTAAAGTCCATGCGGAACTCGCAGAATGAGCTTGAAAAACGAATGATGTAGATGTTGATCAGGTCTAAGATGTTGAGAACGACAACGACATGGAACGGTTCCTTGACGAGTACGACTTGGGATTAGGAGTAAATACAAATACAAATCCAAATCCAAATGGTAAGAAAGGTCCCAGTGAACCTGAAGATGAGGAACGCCGCTCACTGTTTGGCAAGGACGTCACACAGCAGCTGGAGACATACCGCGACGTCGCGTGGGTGACGCATCCCGAGAACTAGAGGCACGTGCGAGAGCTTATCGAGCGTGGAGACCTGGAACTGGAGGTCGACGATGAGGTGGAAAGATCGGACCTGCACCGCTTGCTCAGTCGTGAGGCGAGCGCCGACCTTGCCGCTAGCAATCTCGAACACATCAACAGTGCCTCGATTGACGACTCTGCCTCTGCCTCGCAGCAGCAGGCGCAACAACAAGGAGAGGTTGCGCAGCTTTTACTGCACCACCCGCTCACGGATCGTGGCCTACGCCTGCTGGAAAAGCACGTTCCACGCGACTTCTGGCTGCCGCCGCTTTTGCGCGACCCGGTGCTGAGGCGCGCGCTCGGGCTGACGCAGCTCAGTGTCAGTCACTCTCACGATCATCACGATCATGTTAGCCTTAGCGTTACGTCGGCCGCGAAATCGAAAACGACCATCTCACCACCTAGAAGAATGCGGGGTTCACGTTCAACCGCTGACCTCGGAGATCGGCGAAAAATGGCTAAGGCATAAGTTCGGAGTTTTACCTGTGTAGAAGATGTAGAAGGTGTACCATAATTTGAAACTTGATACTGTACCAGTGCCTTTAGGTTGCGGTTTATGTTTAGGATCTTTTGGTTTTGTCCACTAATCGACTTAATGACCCACTGCAAGTAGTTGATGATGACTAGGAAACGAGTCTTCAGATCAAGTTCGATAGTTTAATGAGTCACTGTCGGCTCATCTGCTGTAATCTATCAGATATATAATCGTGGCGCGCTAGGTCTGACTATGCGCGCTATAGTTATGTCTGAATCAACGTAGAAGAAACAGTATGATTGTGAGCTTCAAATGAACTTGTTATAATCATATGTATTTACTTACTAATACTCATGAAGAAACGAACGAGATACGCCCACGCCCACGCGCAGCGTATGAATTAGTAAATTCAAAACTCGATAGACACACGTATATGAAATATGGTCATGGCCGATGAGTCTAAATTGATGAGATAGAGATACGTATAGGTTTTCCGTATGATTTTGTTATGATTTTAGTATCTATACGTACATCCTTCAGTTTATTTAGACAGCTTTGTTTCTGTTTGTAACGCAACTTTAGCAGTCCATCTCCATAGTAAGATTTCGGGCACTTCCTTGAACAGTAACAGTTTTTCTTTATTCTTGCTTTCTGAATATGCTCCTGAGACAGTGATATATGTTTTACGAAACCTGCTTCATTTCAAGCTCAACTGTTTTCTAGAATATTGCTACTTCTACAACATCATATAATTTCTTATTCTTTCAACATCCTTGATCACTTATTTAAGTTTCACCGGTACAATAGACTGGAGCTTAAGCTTTTTGATGTAGCTCATAAAATCTACGATGCAGATGTTACTCAAGATGAAGTGTTTATCATCGGCAATAATCCTCCTGGGCTTGTGTCCCCTTGTAATCGTTCAAGCCACGCGACTACGGGGCTCGACGAGTGCAATGGACGCTGAATCGAGCGGCGCTTCTGCCATGGTGATAGACCATGACATAGATCGTCGTGACATAGACAGTACCGGTGACAGTGACATGCCGTCTGATAGGGCAGAACTACCTGACGTGATTCAGTGACGCATCCTCCGCTTTCGCGACGGTGCGTCGATCGAGGAGGCTGACGAAATCGAAACGTAGGCATAGACATAGCCAACGGCATAGCCATAACCATAAGCATAGCCTGACGCGTAGCCGACGACAACATACAGAGAAAGTAGCGGCAAGTTTCCCTCGGTTGGCCGGCTCGCGCTGGACGAGTAGTAGTGGTCTGGGTCTGTCAGCTCTTCTCGAGCTGTTTTCGGAAGCCTTGCGCGTGTTACATCCGAGGGGCTACACGGCTTGTGATCGTGTGCGGCATCCGTACTCAAGCGTATGCGATGCACTGCACGCTGCTCATTCGGCGCCACATACGGGCACTTCATCGAGCAGGTCGTAAAGCAGTGTGTAGCGATGCAGGTGGAAACCCTAATAATAGTGTGTAGTGACCTGTATGAGCGGGTGCTGAATGTGGGCGCCGGCATGGACTGGTCCGACTATGTCACAGCACACCCTGCGTACCTGTCGCTCGACGGCCTCGCTGCGGCAGCGCTCGACGGCAAGTACAAGCTCGCCGGTGGTGATTCATTTAGAAGTCGATCGTGATTCAGTAGTGAAGAGGTAATCGCGCCGAAGCAGTGCGCGTTAAAGTAGAACACGCTGAACGAGTACAACGGTGTCGGCTCGAGCACAGGATGGGAGTCAGGGTGTGGTGGCTTTTGTATCTAGAAAAAGTTGACGTGCGAGTGCCACTGAGTTGTGTCGCCTGCTGAAGTGTTGGACCGGGCGGCAACGCTACAAGCAGAGCGTGCTCAGGATGTGACTGAAGGACTCGAGTTTGCACTGCAGTTGCTGAGCGAGTTGAAGGAAGAGTTTCTCCTCACTAGAGCGAAAGACGAAAGTGCCGGTGCCTAAGCTGCCGATTACACAATGTAAGGGTAACGACCTCCGCTGCACCTGCAACCGCAAACACAAGTGGGTGGAGCTCCTGGCGATGTACATGAACATGAGCATGAGAATTGTCATAGACGATTGTCATTCAAGGGTCGACGACGCCTTGGCAGGTGGTTGCTGCAAGCTGCATGGGGCCGCGAACGAGAGGACACGGTACAGCTTAAACACCGCTTGCGACTGCTGGCGTAATAAAATTCTGAAAGAAGATGAGCGTCTTCTGCAAGAAGATGAGAGTGGCCGACCAATTTCATATGAGGCACGGATAATGCACAATATTGCGAGTGCGGTTGAGCGCGGCGTCCGTCCGCCGTCCGAGGTACTGCAGTAGCCATGGTACCAAAAGATGGAGCGAGAGCTCGCAGACGAAGTCAAAAAATGAAAATCAGACGAATCGAACCCGAACGGAAACGGAATTTAGAAAAGGCTGCTCGCCTATGGTATTCGGGTGGACGAACTTTCGTATCGCGTATTACAAAGGGCCGGCATGTAAAACAGTGTGACGGTGACGCAGGAGCTGCACCATTTTTAGCATGAAGAACTGCGAAAGGTGTTGTTTCAGCGTGCGAGGGCGAAAGCCAGAGCGCTCGATTGAAATGAAAACGTGTCGGCGCGCACACGGAGCAGTTTGTTCGCTAACGGGGGGACTTGGACAGGGACAGGCACGGACGGCACGCGTACGGTTATAGACGACTTGCTACGCGTGTGCTTCTACAAATACGTATCCTGTGATGGATCGGGGTGACAGTCACAGACACAAAATAGAAATACAGAGACAGGTGTGCTTAAGCTTAACCCGAACCCGAGGCTGACCCTCGACCAGGTCCGGTACCGGCTCTCCTAACCACTGTCACCTGCGGACAGAGTCGCGCAACACCAACACAGTAGTCATGCTGGGGCCTCCCAGTCAGTTCCAGTTGCTCTACCGCAGTTAGACAGTCGTTAGTGAGTGAAGTTAGGCGTGCACTGGGCCGGACGTAGCGCTCTGGTGGAGTCCGGCGGACTCATCACTCTGTCCGCAGGTGGCAGTGGATGCATACAAGGGCCGCCGCCGGACGTGGTTTTTGAAGAGGTGAAGTGGCAGGCGGAGGCGCATGCATGAGATGTAGGAGCGAGCAGACCGAGAGCCTTGAGGGAGTGACGAAAACGTTGACCCTACATGTCGAAGCTTTCGTCAATGTGTCATGCGGTTTGGGGTTCTGCCTACATTGTAGGCCGAGTGAGAGACGGACGAAAGCAGCGACATGGAGGACAGGATCGCAGACCTACGTGACTTCGAAAAAAGGTTTGATGCGAAGACGCGAGCGTGCAAGATATTCGACTGTACTTTTCGCACTGACGGTCTCATCCATTCGGAGGGACAATTTTAAGCTAGTGCTAGGGAGCAATTTTCTTTTAGGCGCACTTTATGCTAGGAAGCGCGTCGGCTTAATCAGGTTGACTCGTGCTTATATTATACGAGTGAGTGCTGCGCGGCTATGGCCACGCAAGGAGTGTTCGACCACGCGGCACGCATCTACTTGATGCTCGTGCGCCGTGGCGCGGCGGCAGTGCGAGGCGGCGCACGCTGTCTTTCGCCGGAGACGTGCGAATGGTATAGAAATAAGTTTGTATCGTTCCAGCCGGTGAGCCATCCTATAGCGTCGGCTTCAACAGGATCAGGTTCAGGTTCAGGTTCAGGAGGGTCGCTTGGCCGGAACCTGGAGCGACTCGTGTGTGCGAGCACTGAAGTGGAGCTGCGCTACATACACACCCCGGCGAATGATGGCGAGGGACCTAGCTAGTAAGTTTGACACGCGCAGATACGCTGTAACGTAGTGACAGTCGCAATAGGCCGGTCGAGGGTGCGCTGCGGAAGTTGTAGTAGAGTGAGTGAAGGATTGGTCCGGACGTTGTAGTAGCGTGCATGGGGAACTTGCGGAGTGAGGCTGGCCTTGAACTTGAACTTGAAAAGCCGACCATGTTGATGTTGCTGATGACCAGGTCGAGGCTGAGTAGAGTGACGGAGTCGATGAAGATGATGCGAATGCGAATGACCTGGAGCGGTTTCTCGATGCGTACGACTTGGGATTAAATTTAAAAGTGAATACAAAGGGTAATGGTGAAGGGCCCAGTGATGCGTCTGAACGCCGCGCACTGTTTGGAAACGACGTGACGTAGGAGCTGGAGGAGTATCGCGACGTCGCATGGGTGACGCATCCCGAGAACTAGAGACGCGTGCAAGAGCTAATCGACCGTGGAGAACTGGAACTGTAGGGCGATAATGAAATGGAGCGCGCTGAGCTGCGACGCTTGCTCGGCCGTGAGGCGAGCGACGATCTTATGTCTGCACAAGCAGATGAAGGTGCAGATGCAGTTGCAGACGTACATAGAGGTGAGGTTGCGCAGCTGCTACGTTACCACCCGCTCACTGACCGGGGTCTACGACTGCTTGAAAAGCACGTGCCGCAGGACTTCTGGCTGCCGCCGCTTTTGCGCGACCCGACTGTCAGGCGTGCGCTGGGGCTGTCGCAGCTCAGTCACCTGACGGTTACAGTTACAGTCATGGATGTGACGGAGACGGCTTCCTTACCACCTCCATCTACCGATGCCGTCGGAGATCGGCGAAAAATGTCTAAGGCATAACTGCGAAGTTGCAGGTGTGTAAATGTGTAAGTGTACCATAATTTGAAACTTGATGCTTTAAGTGAGTGAAAGTGATATGTTTAGATTAATTTGATTTTGTCAACTAAAGAACCTATTGATTGAATGTTTTTAGATCTAGAGACCCACCCCATACTAGAAGTTGATAAGATGATTAGGAAACAAATTTTTAGTTCAATTTCAATAATAGTTTAACGAGTCACTTTCGGCTCATCTGCTGTAGTTATCAGATATATAATCGTGGTACACTAGGTCTGACTACGCGCGCTACAGTTATGTCTGATTCATATATACGGTACGATTCTGAGCCTCGAATGAACTTGTTACTTACGTACATACCAAAAAATTATAATCTACTTTAAATTTAAAAGAAAGAGAATCTAAGCGAATGTATGAACACTATGCGCACACGCGCAGTGTGTGGAGTAATAAATTCATTCTCGAGAGGCACATGCACATGGACGATGTGCGTAAACTGATGAGATACGACTGACTTTTCCTTATGGTTATGATTTTGTTTGATAGCTACCTACCTTTTTCAGCTTCTTCAAACAACTATGTTTGTAACAAAACTTTTAGCAGTCCATCACCTTAGTAAGATTTCTGGCTTTTCTCGTCTTTAACAGTTCTTCTTTCTTCTTACTTTCTGAATGAATATTGATATGCTGAGATACCTACATTTCAAGCTCAACTACATTCAATTCAGTTTCACTTTCAGATTTCCTATAATTAATCAAGTGATGAAGATGAAGTCTTTCAATTCCGTAATCGGTATACTGAGCTTGAGTCTGAATCTGAGCTGTTGCATGCTTGTATCAGGCGCGCGACTGCGAGCCTCGACGAGCACTGCCATGGACATAGAATAACCGCAAAGTGAGAGCGCAGTGGCAGTCGCAACCGCAGTCACCCAACCGCCAGATGCAGACGAAGACGCAGACGCAGTAGTAGACGCAGCGGCGCTGGATCACGTATGGTCACAGCAGGCTGAGTTACCATATGTAATCCAGCGCCGCATCTTACGACTGAGAAACGGTGCGCCCATCGAAGAAGCCGACGACGCAGACGTGCCAGCACCAGCATTATTGAACTCAGTTTTAAATGGACGAGTTTGACATGGTCGTTCAATTTAAAATGGCAAGTTCCCTTCGGTTGGAAAGACTGCCCTGGACGAATAGTAGCTAGCTGTTACTCGCTGTGACGCTGGAGCTCTTCTCCGAAGCCATGCGCCTGCTGCACCCGGAGGGCTACCTGTTTTGTAAGACTACTGATACTCCGTACACTACGACTACAGGAAAGCACGAGTCAGTTCTGGATCCCCTGCTTCTCAGGTCGGAAATCAGTCAAGTTCGTTATATGAACGTACATGTTAGACGGAAAGTAGAGTAATAAAAGTGTTTAGTGAGCTGTACGAGCGGGTGTTGAGCATCGGCGCCGGCCTGGATTGGACAAACTACTTAACGTTTCCTAATCTATCTACTTCTACCCTCGACGGTCTCGCCGCCTCTGTGCTCGACGGTAGTGGTAGAGGTAGTGGTAGTGGAACTGGTAGTGGTAGCAACTCATTCTTCAGTAGGGCCCATGGCCTTCACGGGGTGGTCGCAGGCATGAATGAGTAGGAGCGAGAGGCGGCTGTATTGGAGCGAGCGGCGGTGCTGCAGGCGGGCCAAGCTCATGAGGTCACGCGCAGTCTGGAGTTTATCCTAGACACGCTTGGTGAGTTGAAGGAGAAGTTTCTTGCTGAGCAACGACGGGTATTGGTAAATGATAGTGACAAAATATGTAGACGACTTTCACCTAAGGGGCGTCACAGGCTCGCAAACTGGTGGCTTGGCAGCGCGTGGGGCGGTGCTAACATGAACGACCTTCGCGCACAAGAAAATGCGCGTATGCGGCTGCTGGCCTAGTAAGCTTCTCAAAACCGAGCCGGACCCGGAGGGACGCGACGCCTTCTCCCTCGCCAAGGCTGAAGCAGCGAGTGATACCGTGCTGCACATGCAATTCAACATGTGTCAGACTCAGCCGTGGTTCGCAAAGATGAAGAAAGAGGTCTAAGCGCTGCCGCGGGCCACCCGATACGGTCTACCAATATACGCGGCGAAGATGAGGCTGACCGCCTACGGACTACGTGTGTACGATCTGGCGGCCCGGATGTAGGCTGCTGCCGGCTGTACCACATCGACGAAGCACATCGAGATAGCGCACGAGACACTCTCGTAAAAATTCCTGAAGCGCGCGCGCGCCAACTTTCTTAAAACGAAGCGAAAGTAATGAGGAAGCAACGTGAACGAAAGACTACACGGTGTTCGACTTTCTAGCGGTTGCTACAGAAACAGATCAAGAGCAAATGGAAATGCAAACTGGGCGGACACAGTCATCACAAAGTGATGTGCGCGTGACAGCCACAAGTGCTGAAACCAAAACCGCGCTCACGCTGAATTAGGTCCGTTTACGGCTGTGCCACACAGCCTGCGATTATCGGTGGATATGAGATTCGCCTGCTCGGACGAACGAACACCATCACCAGATCCTAGACCCAGGTGGATATCATAACAGAGTACAGCCGTTATATGAGTGATCCTAGGCGTGCACCTTCTCTGAAGTCGCCCTGTGGTGGCGGCCGACGGAATCAGCACTGTGTCCGCCGGTTGCGATACGCAACTTTAAGGAACGGCGGAAAATTTGATTTCTGAAGAAAGTCCAAGATCAAAAGGAGAAAGACCAAAACCAAAACGCTGACATGGAAGACGCTTCAACTGAAGATGATAATAAATAGGCCCTTAGTGCCTTCGATAAGCTCTTTATGGCGAAGGTGCGGGCTTGCCGCGGATTCGACTGCAGCTTCGATCCAGATATACACTTGGAGCATGAAGGTAAGCCTAAGTACTGCGAACTTGATGAATTGTACAAGGACACCTAGGCTTACACGCCCGAGTGTCGTGAGGCTTTGCGCAACGAGGGCGCGTTTGATCACGCGGCACGGATGTACATGATGCTCGTGCGCCGCGGCGCAGCGGCAGTGCGGGGTGGCGCACGCTGTCTATCGCCAGAGACGTGCGAATGGTAGTAGAAATGGTTGCTTATCGTCATCGTCATCCTCTTCGTCAGGAACTTGAGAGTCACTGGGACGATGAAACATAGAGCGGCTGTTGTAGGAAGTGGAGCAGCGCGATCATTTGACCTAGTGAAAGTCGTGGCAGACCGGTCGAGACTTCGCTGCGGAAGTTGTAGTAGTGTGAGTGAGCGATTGGTCCGGATCTTGTAGTAGTGTGCACTCCGAACTCTAGTGAAGCTTGAGTATCACCTCAGCAGGGTAACCAAAACCATGGATACCAGTCTTATCAGTCCTATGCCGACACCGAAGGTCACGACGAGGCGAAGTTCAACGATGAGTATGATTTGGGTCAGCAATAGATGCAGTAGTGACGGAGTGATACGCCACTGACTTTTCGGCAAGGACGTGACACGGGAGCTGGAGAAGTACCGCGATGTGGCCTGGGTGACGCATCCCGAAAACAAGAAGGGAGTGTTGAAGCTCCTTATCGAGAATGGAGAACAAGAACTGGAGCTGGAAGTAGATGAGTACAGGGAACGTTTGGAACGCTTGGAGCTGCGCCGCTTGCTCAGCCGCGAGGAAAGCGCTGATCTTGTGGCTGCACAAGCACAATCAGATGTGGATAAAGATGCAGATGAAGGTGGATATAGTATAGATGATGGTGAGGTTGCATAGCTGCTGCGTTACCATCCGCTCACTGAACGGGGTATCCGACTTCTGGAAAAGCACGTGCCCCAAGAGTTCTGGCTGCCGCCGCTTCTGCGTGACCCGGCGTTGAGGCGCGCCATTGGTCTGACGCAGCTTGGTGACTCCGATTCTGTGTCCCACTCGTCTTCGAATTCAAAAGGAAAGGTCGATGATGGTGCTCCGTCTTCTAAGAGCAATTAGGGCATGGGTAAACGCAAGGCCGAGGCCTTGCATGTGAAAGATGGTGTCGCTTGCGGAAGCCAGAAATATATGCTAAAGTAATAATTTGTATCACAGTCGTAAACTTGAACATTATTGTCCATTAGTTTAGTCTCACTTTCCACAGGTAATGTTTATACGTTTCGAATTCAACATAAAGGCCAGGTTAGTTTGCTGTAACTATCGGATGTATAATCGCAGCGCGCGGCGAGAATCGCTCCGAGGGCTCATACGCGCGCAGTAGTTACGTCTGAATCATAAAGGGTCAGTATGATTATGAGCCTCGAATGTACTACCACCTGTGATTGCTTACTTACGTACTTTGTTAATTCGTTGAGTAGAACATCAAGATGGAGAAAGGATGAGTTAATGTCCAGATGGACGATGATTTGTGGTAGAGATTGAAGTCAACCAATTCCTTATTGCGGTACGGAGCTTTCAGTTGATGTCAACATATCTTTTATTTTACACAATTCTTGCTTCTCTTTGAGTCTTTTTAAGTAATTCTTTATAGGTACTATCTGTTTTTCTCTTTCCACCATCATAGACTCTTTATATTCGGAGCTACGTCTTCTACTCACTTGGTCGATATCTTAGGCTTATTTTGTTTCACCAAGTTCCTTCAGAAGATTCAGTCAGAATAATTTCTAGTGATACTGAAGTAGATAGTTGTGTGTATACTGAAGATAGATATATATTACTTATACAGTGATAAGTATGAAGATGTCTTTCACTATGCGCAGAGCGTTCGCTTGTGCCATACCAGAGCATACAAAGATAATCATTACCTTAATCTTCCTTGTCGCCGTGCACGGCACTCGCCCGCTACATGCAGTCTCGCTGCGCGTCCAAGTCCATCCGTTTTTGGGCGCCCACAGTAGAGCGTCGTTGAAACGACCCTTGTTAGCCAAACTTGCGCGCAATATTATGACAAAAACACAAATAGATAAGTTTTCGCCGGCTTAGCGTTCCTTCCTTGACTTCGTCCGGGTGTCCTACCCTCCCGGCACCAAAGTGAAGCTGGGTGAATTCGAGGGTAAAACCGTTCCTTTGTTGGTGATTCCGAGACGCAGTGTGTTGGAAGATTACGGCATGGAATACACGTACCTTAAGGAGGAGCCTGAACGCGTTTTTGCGGTCACAGGTCTAGTGTAGTGAGTCTGACCCTGAGTTGTCACAAAGCTACGGCGGGTTGAACTATTTTGGTGAGACTGCGCTAGAGGTTAAAGATGAAGTTAAAAAGCGGGACGAGGGTGAATCCGTTTACACCGAGAAAGTTGTATTGGCGCCCGATGACGACGGCGGCGAAACCGAAAATGAAAGATCGCCTGGGAGTCATGAATTTGCCAGAAGCAGAAGAAGGAGTACTACCAGAAGAAGGAGTACTAAGCAGAAGAAGGAGTACTACGATCACCTTATCCAGAAGCAGAAGAAGGAGTACTACCACCAGGCGCATGACCGTTCGGCGGTTACTATGCGATACCTGCAGCAGACAGACAATGATCGTGTTGAAGCGGCTCTGAACTTTGTACAAGCGTTTGCGCCAAGCGGAAGCGCAGATCCAAACGATTCTAGCTTTCTAAAAACCAACATGGCGCCTGAGGCCGCTGCCTGACTCGCCGGCCTGCGCGCAAGATCTGCTGTAAAACTCGGTCTCGACGTCGAAGGAGGAGAGTTGCGTCCCAAGAAGACATTCCTGGACCGGTTCGTTGGGTTAGGCGCGCAGCACACCAAGCTCTTCGACGCCATCGTGAAACGGCACAACAGCCTAGGCACTGACGACTGAAAGGTAACCGACTACGGGTGCATCCCGTTTTTCCGACATGAAGTGTTCGGGCTTGCACCGTACTTGCTGTTGGACGCGCGGGATCCCTATGGTTATGCGCATGCAGAACCGAAGCATGCAGATCCGAAGCTGTCAAAGACGCGAGCAGAAGTCGGTGCTACGGAAGCGGGATCTACTTGCAGCTCAAAGTCCACCTCACTAGCGCCTAAATTCGTCCTCATCGCCAAAGACCACAACCGCCACAGTGTCTTCGCTTCTGATGATGCTCTCATCGCGCGCAAGCAATTTCAAGCAGCGAAGGGATACATCTGGGAGTGGCTGTTCTACGATTTCTGGCGCGACCCGAAGCGAACTTTCTGGTTCCATTGGAATGTGGTTGAGGTTAAGCGGGCGGCTCCTCCAGGTGTGTCGTCTCCATCATCATCATCATATTCATCATCTCCTTCGGATGCGACTGCGACTGTGGCAACGCCAGATGTTGAAGACGTTGCGACAACCAAATTCGTGAAGATGAATAAAAACGGATCTCTGGTTGATGTTGAAGTTGAGTTCGAGGAAGTTGACACCGAAGCCATAGCGAAGGCGAAAAGCAAGAGCGGCGTCATCGAGAAATGGGTGCCACATCCCTCCGGAAGGGATTTCTACCTGGTGCCAAGCGTTTAAGCTCAAGCTCAGACAGCGGATATTTATGTCAGTCTCAGTTGAAAGATTAAATTTTAATGCTTTTGCGCAATCTAATAGCAGCGCTAGCGAAGTAGAAGACTAAAAACTTCACCTAGATCTTCTAGAATAAGTTGAACTGAAAATTAAAGTTTGTATCATTTTAACACGTATAACTAAACTAGAACTTAAAAAATAAAAACTTTTCGTTTTTGGTTTTTTGTGTGTATTTAGAATACGTTTAGACGTGGGGGTTAATAAATTTCAACGTACATAGGTATACAATAATTGTGTGTAAACTAACTACCGCTATCTTCAAATCACAAAAAGAAGTGAAGTGACGGAATCAGTGACGGTTACATTTTCATCTATAGATATAGTTAAATTAGCGGTAACAGCAAGGTAGAAGTTGTTCGTTTGGGGCGTATTGCTTACCATCATCTTTTTATCCTTCTTATTAATTAGTTTGGTCAAAGTCAAGCTCAAGGTCAAGTCGTGTTGAAGTGTTTGCGAGGAAGCCTAGGCTTAAACGTACGATACTCAAGTCAGGATTAATAAATGGTATGCCAGTACTAGGTAAAAAAAATGAACGAAAGGAGGTGAGAAAAACTAATAATGAAAAAAAACTTTGTCTGTGCTAATTCTGTGTGCTAGCGATGATTTATTATAGTGGACTTACACTTTTAGTGAACCATTTCGATTTCCAGTGTTAGTCAAATATTTTTTAAAGAGAGATATGCATATGCAGTTTTGGATCTAGTCGTAGTCTTAGTCGTAGTTGTCTTTCGTTATCTATATAGGTTTCTTTTTGACTTTGTTGATCAAGTGTGTTTGTGTAAAGATAGTACAAGATGTTTCGGTTTCTAAAGCTGACGGTAGTGTCAACACTATTATTAGCAGGTGTTGTAGACATCGTGGAGGCTCTTCGTGTTCGCATGAATGTGGATGCTCCGTCTTCCTTTGCGTAAACGTAACAGTCAGGAGCGAAGATTTGAGAAGCGTCAGAATAAGAGAAGCTACGAGAAAGCCGACATCGCCACCGCTTGGGCATCCGCGCGCGGCGAAAAATGCTCGCTGGCCTGCGATATTTTGAATACTTCGACCAACCTCTATTGCTCTAATGAACGGGGACGCAGGAAGAAATTCCTCGCGAACATTTTTGGACACGATATCAGCGGCGAAATCGGCTGGTGGCTTGAAAACTCCTGCACGGGCCTGCCGTGATCGTGAAGTTTGCGAGGCCCCTACACGGGCGAGACGGATAGGCAGTTGAGCTCTCCGAAACACATCCGGTTTACACCGAGCGAGAGGGTCAATCAGGAGCGGGTTCTGCACCTGTGGGCGGCGCACGTGCGGGAACTTTGACTGTCGGTAGACGGATTTGAGCGCGTGTTGCGTGGCAGGCTGGATCTACTGGAATCGTGCAAGGAAGGGGGCAGGGTCAAGGGCCCGGTAAGGGATCTTTGTAGCAACGACTTATATTCGTCGCCTTCGAGCCGAGAAAGCGCGACAGCAATAGTACATGAATGATGATGAAGTGAACGTCGTTCGGATGAGACTGATATCGACGGCCTAATGTAGCTTGCTTCCGACTTGAGTGATCTCTTTTCACCGGACGATAGCGGCGATGCTGGTAGTGATCACACTGCGAAGGTCTCACCTGGTCGACGACCAGCTTTTATTACCGAAAAAAGTGATGAAGTTGCATGATGACTTGCGGACTGAGACGGATACGACCACGACCTAAAGCTGCAAAGTCAAAGATTAGGGGACTAACTCGAAGCACAAGAATAGCACTGACAATCTGCGGCCTGGCTTACGGAAGACGCTCGCTCACTAAAGCGCCACTTTCCGCTCGCAGACGTGTTGGCCACTGCTAGTGGTAGTGACAGCACGGGCAGGTGCAAAAGCAATAAAGGTGACCTTATCAAAATCAATAATGAATAAAGTGAAGATGGAGAAAGGGACGCCACCATTACCTGGTGAAAGTAACTGGAAAAGCTAACCGAGAGCTTGAGCTTATAGAAGGGCGGCTCAGTCACGGACCGCTTTGACGTGTGACTGGATTACTCCATCAATAATTAGTAAATTAGTGGTGGAATGACGGTACGCTCCTGATTAGTAGTAGTCATGTCGTGCGGCATACCGCATTATACCCGATTGTCGCTGACAGCAGCTACACAATTAGTGGTGAAGCGGAATGAGGAGCTGGGGCTCGACCCGGCCTGGCGTCGTGGTGAAGCGGAATGAGGAGCTGGGGCTCAACAGTGTTCGGAGGCGGCCGCGGTGGTGGCGGATGAGGTGGAGCATGAACATGACAGCAAGTGCAAGAGTAGATAATGTGAGGTGGTGTGAGGGCTGCTGACAGTGTAGTTACTGCTACTGGCACTGGCTTCGCTGGAATCCAGGAGCGTATTACTCTGAAGAATCCTGGTGCGGGATTTTCTTTTTCGTTCCTGCGGCCAAGTCAGCCTCAGGTGTCTATCTCTGATCTTAAGTTTGAAGTAGCACCTGTGAATCAACAGGTGGCGCGAGACAACATCAACAAGCGGGAGCGCAATAAGACTAGACGTAAGAGCCATGGGGACGTGCGTTCCGCTGCGGCTTAGATCAGACGCACGCGCGACAGCGCTGGGCGCCGGAGACGCATGACGAGCGACGGGATCCTTTCTTTGCCTTCGCTGGAAACCACGGGCACGCCAGCACAGTCTGATGCGTTGTCATTGTCGCCGACAAAGGTATAGGTAAGAGAAACTCGAGAAAGTTCATTAACTCCCTTTTCGCCTATGGGTCAGGAAATGGATGCGCGGATTGAGCACGCACACATGCTATGAGACGTCGGAAGTGGACGCACGTCCCCCGAGCAGTCTCTGTCCGACTCGGAAGATGATGGGATTGATCGTTCATCGCATTCGCAAGCATCTTCAACATCAACCTCAACGCAGTCGTCAGAACTTACCTCTGAAAGCTATGCTTCGGCTTCGAACAGAGAAGCTCATTTGCCTTTGAGTAGAGGAAGATTTCGCTTTGATGACAGCGTTAGCGAACGCAGGTTTAACGACTTCGATGAAGTGCTCGTAAGAGAAGATAATGTAGTCGCTACTGGTGATGGTGAAAATGATCTATTGGAGGAGGCACATGCTTATGAAACGAAGCCCGATCGCGGGCGACCGTACATAATCCAAAAACTCGAAAGCCGTCTTTACGGTCACTGAAAGCCTGAATACACTCGTACCTTCGCATCATCCTGCGCGGTACCGTAGCTCCGTAGGGCTTTGTAGAGTAGCCGTGGCGACCTGACAACTTTCTCGTCCGACGCAGCAACTGCGATGGCCGAGTTCTGGTCGTTTCTGGACGAGGGTGGTACTGCAGCAGTCAGTCAGGCACTTCGTTTTGGGCTCGATAAGGCTAAGGGTAATGGTTCGGTGCTCGAGTATCTCTAGTAATGGTGGCGTGCTGAAATTACGTGTCACGTTCGCGTGGACCGCTTGAGTAAGCAGCTTACACCAAGAGACGAAACGGACCCTGCGAGACGTCGTCTTTCTGCTTGTTGATGATAGAGCGCTCGGACCCAGATCGGCAGACGTAACGGATAACTTCCGCTGGCCGGCGTGTCAACGTACCGGACGCATGGAAGCGCTCTGAGACGCCTATATGCGCACATGGGATGAGGACGAGGGATTAAATACGGGTACTAGTCAAACGGACCTCGCACTTTGACGGAAGCCGAGCGGGGTGCGCGTTATCTGCGTGGATACAAAAAGTGTGAGAGCGCAACCTAGTGACGGCGCCGAAGAATAAAATTATGAGAGTGATGGCGTAAATAGTGTTGGTGTAACTGCTGATGCTGATGGTGGACACAGAGAGGGCGAAAGTCGATCTCGCTCATGGCCATTCGGCTTTGAAAGACACCTGCGTGCGATGTGTTAAGTCCGGTTCTGGCGTAGCCTACCTTCACTACTAGAGACTCAGAAGTTCGTAGAAGATGTAATTGCTACCATAGATAAAGTGTAAAAATTGTGAAGAAATTTCATGTGCGACGTCATAAAAGTGACCTAGTAGTGTGTTTACGTGTTTCAGTTTAAAAACGTTTCAACTTTCATACTTGATGTCATCGTGTTTGATTTGATGAAAGATGAATAGAGTAGTACTTGATTGCCTATATCTATATGATAGATAGTGGATAGATAAAGTCATAGACTTTATCATTTATCATACGCGGATATAAATAATAGATAGCTACAACTTAGTCATGTCCTAAGTCTTAGTCGGAAGTAGCGCTTCCTCTGTGCTCATACTCATAGCTAGTTGAACCCAACTCTTAGCAAATGAAATTTTAACTCACAACGTGTGTGTCTATCCATCATTATTGTTCGACTAAGAAAAATTCGTATATAGCGTCTGTTTAAGTAATAGTCGGAGTATACGTCGCTTGTATCTGTTGTATCATAGTAGAGGCTTTGTCTCAGAATTTTTTTAAGTCGCACGTACTAGATGTTTTCAATAAAGTATTGTCGCTGTCTTCAAATAACAGCAGGAGCAGTCAGACTGAACTAATAAATGTAGTGTTATAGTGTTGTAGATTGTGTGTTGTGCAGAGTACTGGAATATCCAAATCCAGAATGCGTCAGTAAAACTAAAAAGAGATACATAAGGCCAGCATTATAGCCATAGAATAAGATTATTATGATGTTGACATGTTGAAAATAATTGTAATTGAAGGGGGTGAAAATAATTGTAATTGTAGTTGAAAATAATTGTAATTTTGTCGGTGATGAATTTTGTTGGCGTCGTGTACCATGTTGATGTTGTTGGTGATTTTTACTAAAGTACGTCGATTTGGGAACGAGTAGTTGTAGATGTAGTGACTTCTGTAGTTTTATTTGACTTTGTTTTTGAGTTGCGCGAATGAAATTATATTATGGTGCACTTTTGTCGCACTCTTCAAAATTTTACTAACATTACATATACATTGATTTCAAATGTACTTTAAAAATATACGATATAATTTTAATTACTGTAGTGCCTACTTGTACAACTACAAGTACCCTATACTGGTCGTAGTTGTAGAGTATTTCAAGTACTCTCAGTAAATGTAAAAGTATATCTCAATCCTACACGATCACGCCTTTATAAATATAAAGAAACATTTTAAGCAAAATCTAAATTTCAGTATTATTTTTATCAAATACATTTTTTTTATATCACGCCCCGTGCGCAAGCGTTCGTTCATCGCAATTTCAAAAGGAATGACGAACATACGGCAACAGCTGGTTCTGAAGCGGCTCTCTCTGTCGCTGGCACTGTGACTGTCGGTGTCCCTCTGACGCATACCGCTCATAGCAGTTGTTGTAGTGTAGCCGTATACCACCGAGGTCGCTGCTGCTGCTGTCCCGCACTCGTAGTCAAGTAAGAAATAGACTTAGAGCAGTGAGAGAGAGAGTAAAAAGAGTAAGACGTCGAAGCACCACCGGCTGCTTGAGGTGGATGGGGACGAGGACGAGTGAGGCGAGGAGACATAAAGATAAAAATAAGGTTCGGCTGCGGTCGCAATGGAAGTCGGATGAGGTGGCGTCGCCGTCGACGAGGAATTGTAAACGGATCCGGATTCATCTGAAACGGTAACGGATGAAGTCTCGACCTCGCACCTCGATCTAGGCGCAAGCCAAGACCAAAGCCTCCAAATCCTGCGTAGTGCCAGATCCACGACCAGTGTCTCTACTTCAAACAAAGAGGGTTAAGGCGACGAAGACGAAACAAGCGACACGGACACGCACACGCAGTGACCAGTGTGACGGCCGCAGTACCCGTCGAACTACATCTAGTAGAAGACCAGTGAGTGGCAACGGCAACCGCCAGCAGAGGTGCCTTTTCGATCGGAAGTAGTAAGAAGTTTCTGTAGTAGAACGCTTTTTCATTAAAATAAGCCATTGCGAGGCACGCCGGAGGACGTGTGATTGAACTCTCCGGCGTGGACCGGGGGCTAGTAAGAATAATCTGAACAACTAGTGAGCGTCATGGGTAGTAACTATCGGCACTGCTGGTCGAGTTGCGATACGGACTAATAGCAGTGCCCACGAGTTTCATGTTGGTCACTGCCGTGGCCAACAAGTTAGCTACTGAGAGACAAGTGCGGATACGGAAGGTACGGAAGATACGGACACGGATTCGGACGCCGATAGAAACAAAACAAGTGGCGCGGACCCATTGTCGACGCCACCCGCCTCACTGCCTTTCGGCGTGGTCTTTCAGTCGCACCGTCTAAACAAGGTCGACGGCGTTATGCCGTAGAGGTACCAGTTACACGAGGATACCGATATGCCAGACATGAGGGTGACTTCGCCTTTCACCATCATGGTCCGGTTATCAGTGCCCTTCTCAACATTTCATAGCCTCCACAACATTTTGACCATCTACGCGTCGAACGCGGTCTCAGACTCGTTTTCGAATGATAATGATATGTCGATTAACCTTGGGTCTTCTATTGAGCTGCGGCTTGCCGGCGGCGGCGATGTGGAGTACGGCGAACGAACCCCGAATGATAAGGACGACTCTGACTGAACTTGGACGAGCCTGAGCACTAATGGAAGTAGTGTTGATGGATATTTTCCCTAGAAGTTGCTTGACGGCTCAACGCATCAGATAGCCGTGACACGCACAGCCAATGGCGTGGTCGAGCTTATCGTCGACGGGCTGAGCGTCGCGAACCAGACTGGGTTTTCTAATGCTGGTTTTCCGACTTCATCTGATTAGGGCGTGTACAAAAGCGTGTTCACGGGGCGTGGCGGCGGCTGCTCTGAACTCTATCGGACCGGCTAAGCTGTATATTTTGGAGAGAATGCAGGTTCTGGATGTCGCAGAAATTGTTAAACATCCAATCCCGCTATCGATTGCGATAACGTTTTTCTCGGCGACATTTCGTATGTGGCCATCGCGAACAGCACTCTTTCGGCGGACGAAGTGAAACGGCACTTTGATACCCACTACAATAGCACAAAGGCCTCAACCAGTGATACTGGCACTGGTGAGTAGGAGTACTCTGTGCCCGGCGGCCGCGACAGCGACGTGGTGACTTGCCCGATGAACCTCCACATAAACACAACACGCGAGGACTATAACAAGACGTTTTATGTGGGGAAGCAACGGAACTACGCTGCAATGTCCTGCTTCTGATTGGGCGAGGGTGCTCAACTCGCCGGTTGGGACTCTGTATAGTGAGCTGGAGTGCCTATAGTGACCTGTAGTAAAGTATATGCGTTGAGGACTGACCGACCCTGAGTCCCCGACGTGCACTAGTGAGCAGAGACGTCTCTCCTGCTCGGATGAGGAGTTCAAGTGAGGCGTGCGGCTGGAGGAGCAGTGGTGAAAGAAAAACTTTGAGAACTAGTAAAGTATATGCGTCGAGGACTGACAACAACTTAAAGAACTAGTAGTGAACTAGTTGGGAACGACGACTTCAACGACGACAAACTCACGTGTCTGACCAAGTGCCGGCGCAGGTGACACTGGTACGGCATGGGTATTGAGGCGGACGGGGTGACCTAGAAGACGACGGCGGGAGTGTGGGAAAACGGGAATTCGACGGGCGGGTTCTGCCGCGAGACGCCGCGGCTCTCCAGGGACTAAAAAGCGCCCGACGCCAGGATCAGGAAGCAGCCGCTGGACGAGGTGCTCTTCCACGTGGGCTAGAGCTGAGTGACGCACCCCCGCACCCGAAACGGCGGGTAGTGAGTGGGGAAAGAAAGTATTTTGGGAGCAAGGTTAGTGACCGATGAGACTAGTGATAAGCAGACGGGTACGTTATCATCCGTATTAAAATTAAAATTAATTGATCAGGCCCTTAACACATTTTATTTTTAGGCATTATTATTTTTTTTTATTCCACTGATTTTGAGGTGACGTCAAAAGC
>JACLAC010021439.1_pt1 | contig 21358 bp, 19 predicted proteins | sample 8027881 | NCBI WGS metagenome assembly JACLAC01 (sample SAMN15725517, study PRJNA655200) | protist metagenome | isolation source: fluorescence activated cell sorting (FACS) single amplified genomes of... | place: Spain: Blaines Bay Microbial Observatory, Mediterranean Sea | collected 2016-01-19 | reverse complement strand
CAATTTTTCTCACCTGTGTCAATTTTCTGAGACTGACCAGGTTGACGAAGTTGATAGAGCCTGAGGACTCCATAGTGCTGAATTGCGAAGTGATAGAGCGCCCAGGCATAGTCAATGATCGCTAGGGTCAATATCTTTTCAGTGAGTGTCCAAGTCGGCCAAGGACTATAAAGCCACACAAAGACTGAGAAAATCACCAAAATAGGGACACCGAGAAACCGCAGGGGTTGCACCTTGCGTACAGAAGAATAGCTAGGAGATGTGAATGCCAGAAAGCAAGAACTAAAGCGGTGTGTCAGCCAAAAAAGCAAGGTGCATAAAAGGAAAAAGGGTTCTAGGCCTTCTCCCCAATCCAGCAAGATCACCAGTGGCAATAGCCACAATCCGCAGAGCAGCCAAGTGGAGTCCCAAGCTGGGTTTCTCAGGAAGCCAAGTGCTAACTCAGCCTGCTCTGAGGTTTCAAAGTTTTTACTGTAGGGAATCGTTCCAGTGAAACGATGTTTTAAAACATCAATCAAACAAAACTCTTACCAGTGTCCCGTGTTCTGCATGCTTGACCAGGGTTCAGCCGGTGCAAGAGCTTCCCCTGCCTGAAGCAACTCAATAGAAACATTATCAGGAGATCGAACAAAGGCCATTCGCCCGCAGCGAGGTGGTCGATTGATCATGACTCCGTTGTCCATCAATTCCTGGCACTTATCATAAATATTCTCAACCTGATAGGCCAGGTGACCAAAGTGACGACTATCATTGGGTAAGCCCTCATCACCATCCCAGTTAAAGGTCAGTTCAATCTGAGCTTCTTCTTGGCCCTCTGGAGCAAGAAACACCAGAGTAAAGCGGCCTGCCTCACTATCACGTCGTCGAACTTCCTGCAGACCGAGCAACTTGTAAAAAGCAACGGATTCATCGAGATCTTTCACTCGAAGCATGGTGTGTAGATATCGCATGGGAACATCTCCTGTTCAAAAAATGACTAACTAAGTTGGTCGCAGTTTTTCAAATGAGCTGGCTGGCAACTGGTAATCGACGAATACGTTTTCCAGTGGCTGCATAGATGGCGTTGCAAAGTGCAGGGACAACCGGTGGTACTCCCGGTTCCCCTACCCCACCAGGGGCCTCTTCATTTTCGATGATACTCACAAACACCTCGGGAGACTCTGAGAGCCGAGCCACCCGATAATCATGGAAGTTGCTGTTGGCCACAGCTCCATCTTTCAAGGAAATCTGTTCATAAAGTGCTGCTGAAAGCCCAAAAATCACTGATCCCTCAATTTGTTGGTGGATAATGTTGGGATTGACGTAGCGTCCGCAGTCGATAGCACAATGGACTTTATGAACGCGAACGTTGCCTGCGTCAACAGAAACTTCAACAACCTGCGCCACAATACTTTTGAAGGATTCATGAAGAGCGATGCCTCGAGCATGTCCTTCCGGTAGGCTTGATCCCCATCCTGCATCTTGAGCAACTTGATCCAAAACCTTTCGATGGCGAGGCTGATCTGTTAGCAATGCTAGACGATATTTCAGCGGATCACGACCTGCAAGATCAGCAGCTTCATCTAGTACACTTTCAACCGTGAAAGCATTGTGTGAATTGCCCACAGAGCGCCAAAAACCAACTCGAATACCTGGCTCAACCACCTCATAGTCCATTTCGTGGGCAGGTATCGCATATGGGAGCTGTGTTCCCCCCGTAGAAGTCACATCCCAATCGATCCAGTTCAACAGTGTGCCCACAGCTCTAGTATCTACGAGTTGCCAAGCAAACTCGGAGATAGCTGATGGCCCTGCCAGTTGATGTTTCCATGACTTGGGGAATCCACTTTTATCCAGTTCAACTTGTAAGCGACTCTTGTAGGCTGGACGATAGAAATCGTGCTGAGTGTCTTCCTCTCGAGTCCAGATCAGCATGACAGGACGACCAACCGCTTTGGAAGCTTGGACTGCCTGAACTGCGAAGTCCCAACCACGACGCCCAAATCCCCCACCCAAATAGGTGGTGTGTACTGTCACCTGCTCTGGGTCCAGGCCAGTGATTTCAGCAGCCTTATCACGGACCACTTCTGGAAACTGGGTAGGGACCCAAACCTCACAGTGATCTTTATGTACATCTGCTGTACAGTTCATCGGCTCCATGGTTGCGTGAGCAAGGTAGGGTAGGAAGTACTCTACATCAAGGACCTTCTCTCCAGACACCTCCGCCTTGCCAAGGTCATCCAATGTCTCGGTCAATTGTTGTTCCAAGTCCACATCGTTCAGTCCGGCACTCCTCCCACCATGAACTCTAGCTGCAGAGCCTCTACCCCCCTTTTCGCCTGCCAGAATTTTTCCGCAACGACCGCTACACCGTTGAGAATTTCAAAAACTCCAACAACCCCCTTGACACCCAAAGCGCTGGACTCTTCATAGCGCAAAATTTCACCTCCAAAAACAGTAGACTGACGAACCGTCGCGTAAAGCATTCCGGGGACTTTGACATCAATGCCGAATTGGGCCTGACCTGTGACCTTGGCCAGTCCATCGAGACGGTTCAGCGGTTTGCCCACCAATCGGTACTGAGAGCGATCCTTGCAGAGCGGACCATCAGGAACTTCCAGCTTAGCAGCTTCTGTAGCCAGTTCTCCATAGCTCAGTTTTCTGTCGCTACCAGCATACAAGACATGACCGGCAGATGTTTGACATTCACCTGGAGATACTTGCCAGCGATTTGCAGCCGCTTGAACAAGCATACTTCGAGCAGCAGCGCCAGTTTTGCTAAGTGGCTCCCACCATTTCACAATTGATGTACTTCCTCCAGTTCCTTGGGTGAAACCTCCTGGTTGTCTATAGGCTACATGAACAGAAGCAAGGACAATATCGATCTGATCAGGCTCGACATCGAGTTCTTCAGCCAGAATGGTTGGCAAAGAAGTTGTTACTCCCTGGCCCATCTCTACGGAAGGCACAACAAATCCAATCCGATTGTCATTCCCGATCCGAACCCAAAGTCCCAACTCATTTGCACTTTCTTTTGGACTGCTCAGAATAAGTGGTGAATTGGAGGTACAGCCAAGCAATAAGCCACCTGTCATCAAGAGTGATGAATGTAAGAAGGCTCGTCTCGACAAGCTCATCAGGCCTCCTGTGTTTGAAGTTCTGCAGCCCGTCGTATTGCTTTGCGGATCCGCGGATAGGTCCCACACCGACAAATATTGCTCATCGCTTGGTCGATCTTTGCATCAGTGGGCTGAGTGTTGTTATGAAGCAAGGCTGCAGCAGCCATCAACTGGCCTAATTGACAATACCCACACTGGGGGACCTGCTCTTCTAGCCAAGCTCTTTGTACCGCATGCAATCCACCTGCTCCTAGTGCTTCGATGGTTGTGATTTCACAATTCTCTGGCACCGCTTCAAATGGAAGGCTAAAGGAGCGCATAGGTTTGCCATCTAGATGAACTGTACAAGTACCAAACTGGGCAATCCCACAACCAAACTTTGTTCCAGTCAAGCCGACTTCATCCCTTATTACCTAGAGCAGCGGGGTGTCGGGCTCGAGATCTAGTTCAATTGCGGTTTGATTTATTCTAAGAGTCTTCTTCATGAATTCTTTACTGAGGTGGTGTGGATTGGGGTGAAAGATAACGCCAGAGAATTTCAGAGGAAATTTTGGCGACTTCATCAACTTCTTTTTTGGAGAGATTGTACTTGATACTATGTTGAATCACCGCCTCCAAGTGCCCGTGGATGATTGACAGTAATAGATTTGTAGGGAACTTAGCTAGCTTGCCCTCCTGTTGACCCAACATGATCCACTCATAAGATTCTTTCCAGTCATCCTCGATGGTTTCGTGAATGCGCTGACTGACTTGATTACCCTGCCGCAGTTGAAGCATCAGTTGAAACTTCTTTGGATTTGCTGAACCCCATTTCAGCAGTCGAGTATGGATCTCTTTAAATACAGCTTCAAAAGATCCATGGGGCTTTGGTTCTCTTTGAACTTCAGTCAGTGCCTCACGTTTGATCATCAGGTATACCTCGTCCAATAAATCATTCTTGGTTGGAAAATAAGTAAACAAGGTTCCCGTTGCCACCCCAGCATGTTTCGCAATATTTGCTGTTGTCGTATGCCAGAAGCCATCTTTTGCAAAAAGCTCAATAGCAGCTTTTTGCAGTGCTTGTTTCTTAGGAGGATAGTCCATGAATCAAACTCATTTGAAGGCGTGCCAATAAAGAGGCTCTGTTCAATCTAGAACTCTAAATTTTCAACTTATTCATTGTACTTGTTCCCACCAACGGGAAAATTGATTTTTCAATGTGAGGTCGACTACTTGACCCAATTTTGGAGTCAGCAGCTCCATCCCAAGTTTCTTAGCAGCTTGTTGGGAACGCTTAATTGGTTCATCCCAGTCATGTAAGGAGAGTTCAAACATCGCCCAGTGAATTGGGATCATCTTTTTTTTGCTTTAAGATCAATGGCAGCCTGGACTGCTTCCTCAGGCATATTATGGACCTCCAGCCAACGTTCATCGTATTGACCACTATCGATAAAGGCGGCATCAAATGGCCCTAGTTGGTCCCCAATTTTTTGATAGTGTTCATCATAACCTGAGTCACCGCTGAAGTAGATTTTACTGTTCGGAGAATCTACCACCCAGGAAGCCCAAAGGGTCTTTTGACTCGTTCCCGTCCGTCCAGAAAAATGTTGGGCTGGTGTGCATATAAAGCGTATTCCTTCAAATTTATGTTCTAACCACCAATCAAGATCGATGATACGCTCTGCTGGAATTCCCCAATAGGTTAGGTGTGATTTGATTCCAAGTGGGACCAAAAACTTTGTTCGCTTCTCTTGAAAGAACTGGATTGAACGCATGTCTAGATGATCGTAGTGGTCATGTGAAATCACCACATAGTCTATTGGAGGGAGTTCCTCCAAGCTTAGTACAGCTGGTTGGAAACGCTGAACCAAAAAATTCACAGGGGCTGCAGAATTGGAGAAGACTGGATCAAACAAAACTAGTTTGTTTTGGATATTCATCAACAATGTGGAATGTCCCAGCCAGATAAACCGAGTCGAATCTATAGGTCTTAAAAAAGCCTTGAGACTAGGAGGATTGACTTCTGGAAGTGGCTTGTCAGGTACTCTGCGAGATGAATCACTTGAAAAATACTCAAGGGTCAGTCGCCAATCGATTCGCTCGTTCATTTTTTCGAAAATATCTGGGATACGGTTCTCAAAAACCTGCGTTTCCTGATTAAATTGAGGTGATTTGCCATAACTGGACAACATTTCACCTGATGGAGTCTGCCCCAGTTGCTCCCAAATGGAACAAGAACTCAATAAGCTTATGATGACAGGAGTGATCAAAATCAGTGAGAAAAGATTACGCATTACATATCCAAGAAAATTTACCCTGCTACAAACTGACTGATCAGTCATATTTTCATCACAAACTGACTAATCAGTCAATCATCTTTCTAACTGTGATCAACTTTCTCGAATGTAATTACAAAAACTCAGGTCGGCTGATTTTCACGATTTTCCATGGCAGGTATAGAAGAGGGCATCGCTACACTCAGGCACGCAAACATAGCAAAGAGTGCTAGAGTTCCTGCCAACAGAAATGCATTGCTAAAGGCATAACCTGCAACCCAGCCGGCCAGAAGCGCGCCCAAGGCTCCAATTCCATCCATCAAAGAGAAGGCGAAGCCAAGTGCAGCTCCTTCTCTTGAACCTGCAAATTCCACTGCGGCAGCTAGAATCGCAGCTCGGACACCTTGCAATAAGGCCAATGCTAGTAACAGCATTGCCAATACAGCAAACAAATTGGAGGTCGAATCTACTGCATAGGCAGCAAATGCAGCGACGGCCGCCCCACCATTGAAACTTAAAATCACTTTCCGACGCCCTACTCTGTCTGATAACTTTCCGACATATGGCTGAGCTAGCGCCCCAACCAAAACCATTACCGCATAGATCAACCCAGTCTCTGATGAGGACAGTCCCTTGTCTTGCTGCAAATATAGCGGAATCATACTGATCAAGGCCACCATCGCCATATGATAAGTACTCATCATTAAGACAATTCGGCGTCCTTTAGAACCAGCCCACGTTTTAACGACCACACCAAATTCATGACGATTCCATTGCATGCGACTGGTTTGAAGGGGAATGTGTTTCATCTGAATGATAAACCAAACACCCATTAGCGCAGCAGGTAGAGTGATAAGCTGTAAGGTGTTTCGCCAGTCAATCATGGTCAGTAGGAAACCCACAATTAGCGGACCAACTACTGCTGAGAGGGTCCCTCCAATCGCGTGAATTCCGAGTGCCTGAGCTCTCCGTGATGGTGTTTGTTGAACAAGAATGGATGTTGCCAGGGGGTGCCAAGCAGCATCACCACTCCCCCCAAAGGCAAGCAGAAATGCAAGAAGCCAAAATCCGGGTGCCAAAGAGGCCAGCCAATAACCAATCACCACCCACCAGAAGGTGATCATCAGCAAACGACCACGATTTAGTGCTGCATCGGCTACCAAACCCGCTGGCAAGAATCCAAGAGCAGAACCCCACCCTTGCAAAGCCAACAGCAAACCAACCTCTGCTGTCGACAGATCCATCTCCAAGGCAATCGCAGGAGCTAAAACAACCAGAGAGACTGGAGCAATATCATTTGCAAAATGCCCGACCGAGAAGGGTAGCAGCCAGCTGCGTGGCTTGGAGATACTCATAAATCAAGAGACTATTTAAAGAGTTTTGTAATCGGCAACGGTAAACCTACGAGAAAAATTTATCTACCAACGTTGGCTGAATCAACAAAAGCCCTGCATGCGAAAGTTCCCACACAAACTTAGTTTTGACCAATAAAATTTTGCATTGCGCTAACAAAACACCTTCGCTAAATTTTTTCGGTGTTGAGACATCAGATGTCTGAAGCTTCTTTGGATTTCATTTACTCATTGTGAAGCAGAGGAAGAAATCATGCTCCTACGAGTAGACAAACCGCTGACACGTCATGTTCAGGAAGCTTTACTTCGACTGATCCGTGAATGAAATTACCAACCAGATGAAAAGGTACCAACTGAAGCAGAGCTTGGAGAACTGTTATGAGTTGGACGTTCAACGCTGAGAGAGGCCATCGGCAACCTTGTGGAGCAGGGAATTCAAAAAAAATCTCATGGGTGAGGGACGTTTCTAAGACAAATCCCTATCGTTCTTGAGAGTGGCTTGGAAGAACTGATCAGTGTTACAGAGCATATCCAAAAAGTAGGAGCCAAGCCTTCAACACAGCGGATCCAAGTGGAAAAGATACCCACCGATGAGCGGCTGAGTCAAAAACTTCAAGTGCCTCAGGGGACAAGCTTTTACTGGATTGAAAGAGTCCGCTTCGCAGATGACGTACCAGCAGCCTATTGCATTGACGTCATCCCCGAAAATCTCTTACCAGAAGGACTAAAAGATCAGACCTTTCGGGACTCACTCTTTGAGCTACTGAGCAAAAACGGATATCCCGTTTCACATACCGAGAGTTACATCACCCCAAGCCTTCTAAAACAGCATGAGCTGCCAGAATTAAACGGTGAGTCTGCATATTTTCTGCTGTTTGAAGAGGTAAATTGCGACATCAGTGGCTTCCCAGTCTGTTACAGCAAAGATTATTACAGCAGTCAGGTTTTTGAATTCAAGATTATCCGGAAACGTCCCTTGGACTGATTCTAAACCCCCATTCAACCAGAGGAAGAAATCATGGAATACCGTCAGCTCAGCCCGGAAACGGTACCGGGCTTTCTAAAGGATATCCCCAGTATGCAAAAGATCTTTTCTGATTTGGATGATCTGGAAGTCGAAGAGGTGGGGGACGGAAACCTGAATTTTGTCTACAAGGTAAGGCAACGCAAGAATCCGGAACAAACAGTGGTAATCAAGCAGGCAGTACCTTTCCTACGAATTGTTGGAGAATCCTGGCCACTATCTCGGACCCGCATGAACTTTGAGATTCAGGCGCTTGAACACCACACGAAGTATTGCCCACAGCATGTCCCCCAAATCTACTACTCCTCCACGGACATGTCACTGGTGGTGATGCAGAACCTGAACAGACATGCGGTTCTGCGTGGTGAAATGATCCTGGGGAAGATCTTTCCCAAACTGGCTGAGCACATTTCCTCCTTTCTCGCAAACACCATCTTCCCAACGACTGATTGGTGCTTAACTGGGGGCAAGAAAAAAGCGATGGTGGGTAGGTTCATCAACCCTGAACTCTGCAAGATCACCGAAGATTTTGTGCTGACCAATCCCTATGAAGATCATGAGACAAATGTCTACCACGATGAGGTCACCCAGGCTGACAAAGACTATCTTCAGCAGGATTCCCAACTGAAAGTTGCGGTTGCCGAGATGAAATATACCTTCATGAACCATAGCGAGGCACTGTTGCATGGTGACCTTCACATTGGCAGTATAATGGCTAATGAAGAAGAAACCTACGTAATTGATCCCGAGTTTGCCTTCTTTGGCCCGATCGGCTTCGATGTGGGTGCCTTTATTGGTAATTTATTCCTTGCTTACTATGCGCACGAAATACGTCAACCGATGCTGGGACGTGAGCCTTTCGAGTATCGTAACTGGATTCTCCGGACGGCGGAGGAGACCTGGAATAAATTCCAGTCGAAGTTTGAAGCAAATTGGGTCGCACACGAACAAAATTTTCCACATAGCTACTGGAGTTATCCAGAAGGACGAATTGGCTTCGCCTTACAGCGTCAGCGTTTCTTATGCCACATTTTTGAAGACACCATAGGGTTTGCCGCCTGTAAAATGATGCGACGCATCTACGGTCTTGCCAAAGTTGCTGACATCGCTGAAATCCCCGATCTGAAAGCTCGTCTCGATGTGGAACGTAATGTCATGCGAATGGCTAAAGGGATGGTTAAACAACGTAGCGCCTTCCGTTCTATTGAGGAACTAACTGCATTGGCCCAAGAAATCTCTCCCTTACGCTGAAGTATTGTGAATCTGATCGTTGAAATTCAAAAAAATCAGCAAGTCCTTTGGAGCAACACAGGCGCTTCGGGATGCATCCTTCTCCTCTAATTCAGGGGAGATCTTCGCCTTGGTTGGTGCGAATGGAGCCCTTAAATCCATTCTGATCAAAATCATCTGTAGCTACTATGAGGATTACGAAGGAGAAATTTATATTGAGAGCCAACATGTCTATCTTTAAAGTCCTCAAGTTTCTTTTCGTAAAGGCCTACGTAGATTGCACCAGATTATTGACAAAGTTGTCGTACCTACGACGAGCTTTACTGGAAATCTAGCTCTCAATGCGTATTTGGATTCAGCAACCGGACTACGTTATCGTCGCCAACACATTTGAATTAGAGCTAAAGTGCCACAAACCCAGATGCAATTGGCGCGACCGGGATTCGAGCTTTGGCCATGAAACTGACCGGAGAGTGGCTGCCACAAGAAATCATGATTCCACCCATGCTCTTCACCCAGAAGATGCTTCGTGATAACAACACTAAGCATTTCAATGATCTCTTCGAAAAATTTCTAAAGTTCAATACTGTTTGATAGTGCCAGCGCAACTTCGATTCACACAGATTCCGCAGGCAAGTTCTAACCTCCTATATCGGAAAACTCCATGAGCCTCCCTTTGAGCCTTAAATGGCAAGAGAATGAGTTGATCATGTTAGATCAGACCCGTTTACCTATCGAAGAAGTGATGTTACGACCAAAGACCGTCGAAGCTGTCTTTGAAGCTATCAAAAGCCTAAGGGTACGGGGGGCACCTGCGATCGGTATTGCCGGTGCTTATGGACTAGTCATTGCCATGCAGCACATGCGCAATCTCACTTGGCCAGAGTTTCTCTTGGAAGCAGAGCGCCAAGCAGATTATCTCAACAATGCTCGACCCACTGCGGTGAATCTAAGTTGGGCGCTGAAGCGAATGATTGGGAAATTATCTCATCAGCACGACAGCGAAGCTGCCTATCAGGTCCTATCAGAAGAGGCCCAGATCATTCATGAAGAAGATCGAAAACTCTGCCGGGGCATTGGTGAAAATGGACTTCCCCTCATCGAAGAAGGCATGGGAATCCTCACACATTGTAACGCAGGTGCATTGGCAACAAGTGAACTTGGAACTGCGCTAGCCCCAATGTATTTAGCCCATGAAAAAGGTATTGGTTTCCGAGTTTATTCCGATGAAACTAGGCCGCTGCTTCAAGGTTCTCGACTGACAGCCTGGGAACTACAGCAAAGCGGGATCGACGTCACCACGATCTGTGACAACATGGCTGCAGTGATGATGCAGGAAGATAAGATTGATATGGTGATCGTGGGAACTGATCGGGTTGCGGCTAATGGGGACGTCGCCAACAAGATTGGGACATTCAACGTTGCGATACTGGCGAACTATTTCAAAATCCCTTTTTATGTAGCCTGCCCTGCGTCAACTATTGATCTACAAACTCCAACTGGGGCTGAGATTGTGATTGAAGAACGAACTCCAGAAGAGGTGACAGCTTTTGGGGAACGCAGGACCGCACCAATCGATATCAAGGTGAGAAATCCCGCCTTCGACGTCACACCGGCAAATCTAGTAACTGGCATCATTACCGAACAGACGATTCTTCGAGCACCATACAATGAGTCGATCCGTCAGACCTACGGTTCAGCCTGAAAAGGATTAGAGCGCACCCCAATTTTGTGAATCAAAACCGAATTGAAAGGAATTACCAGTTGGTTTGCCCTGGATTGACTGGATTCGAAAGTCTTGACTGACTAAGCCAAAATCGAAGACTGGGACTACCGATCATAACCCCGACTGCTTTCTTAGGTCCGTATGTTCTTTCCCCCAATCCAGAAATCTCGGTTGAGCACTTGTTCAGAACAATTTTTCGGATGGCAGGAGCAGATTGCATCATGTTTCCGATCCCAAGCGAATGATTCAGTTTTCAATCCGCTCAGGAAATGATTAGCCACCAAATTTTGGTTTTGAGCAACTCGATACATCTTAGGCAGAAGATCTCCAATACTATGTCCAGAAATCGGATGAACTGGTCATTCCTGCACCCTTCACTGCTGGCATTCATGAAATACAGCTAAATGAGTGACTGAGAAATAGACTTATTTGGGGGTTGGTTGGTTTCGAGATGGGATCCAAGATTGGCAAAAAAATATCTAGTGGAGTTCCTTCAGCAACCTCTTTCAATGACATGGTCACCCACAGAAGAAACAAGTAACTGAAAAGGATTCAGAGGGGTAGCCCCACGTAGTTTTCTGCTAGCGATTGGGTAGCTGGTGTAGAAGAGGTCAAATAATGAAGTTCTGCTTCCTGAAGTTTCTGACCAAAAGTACCAGTATCTGGGAAACGATGCATCACAGTTGTCATCCACCAGGAGAAACGGACCGCTTTCCAAACACGAGAAAGTACTTTTTTTGAGTAGGCCTCAAGACCTGATTCAGAATTTTCTTCGTAGTATTCCTGAATTGCATTGAAGAGATAGAACACATCACTTGCCGCCAAATTGAGCCCTTTAGCTCCAGTTGGAGGAACAATGTGAGCCGCATCCCCACAAATGAACATCGTGCCGAAACGAAGGGGTTCAGAGACAAAAGAGCGCAAAGGAGCAATTGATTTTTCAATCGATGGCCCCGTGGTGACTTGGTCAGCAGTATCAGGGGGCAGACGAAAGCGGAGTTCATCCCAGAAGCGATCATCCGACCACTCTTCCACTTTATCTTCTAGGGAACACTGCACGTAGTAGCGACTACGAGTCATGCTTCGCATTGAACAAAGTGCAAATCCCTGGGGATGGTTGGCGTAGATCAACTCATGCGAAACAGGTGGAACATCTGCCAGGATTCCCAGCCAACCAAATGGATAGACCTTCTCATAGATCTCAATCGCTTGGTCTGGAACAGAACCCCGACTAATCCCATGGAAACCGTCACAGCCCGCAATGAAGTCACAGTCCACCCGATGTTCAACTCCGTCTTTCTTATAGCTTACCCACGGTTGATTGGTATTAAAATCATGAGGTTGCACATCTTGAGCTTCATAAATCGTGATTCCGTTAGTCGCTAAACGGTGATTCATCAAGTCCTTAGTTACTTCCGTCTGACCATAGACCATCACCGTCTTGCCGCCACTCATCTCCTGTAAATCAATTCGATATCGTTGGCCATCAAAAGCAAGGTCAAAACCTGAATGAATTATCCCTTCTACCCGCATACGCTCTCCACACCCTGCTAGTTCAAGTAGTTCAGTAGTCCCTTGCTCCAACACACCGGCTCTAATCCGACTGAGAACATACTCCTGCGACTGCCGCTCAAGGATTAGGGTTTCTACCCCAATATTATGAAGCAACTGCCCCAGTAGTAACCCAGCTGGACCAGAACCGATGATCAAGACCTGTACGCGCTGATTCATTCTTTTAAAACCCCAATCATCTTGATTTCACCTAATTGGCTTTCTAGGAAGTCTTTCAGGGTGAGCACCATTCATCACTACTTCAATCACCAAATTCGGTTTAACTGCTTGAGCATGTAAGGCAGTCTTATTGCCCTAGAACATGCAAGAGAAACCAGAATGAGGCGAAAGCGCTATATATTCCAGCGGTATGTGGTGTGATACCCCTTCAATCCATCAGCTCAACTCGTCTTTGGTTTCCATTTCTTGAAGTTTTGTAATTACTAGTCCCAAAACAACTGTCTTTGGAGGATGATGTAAAGAAGCGAGATCTCTGGGCGATCTGCGGACGATCTGCGATGGCTGCATTGATTAACTGTGCACAGCGTTTGAGCAAGGCATCCAGATCTTGTACTCGTTATCGAGCATCTTCTCTCATTTTAGGAGCGCATAAATAAGCCGTATTCGTGTCGCAAAGCTGAACATAATTTACTCCTCGCTCAACGTAAGAACGCAGTTTGTCCTGATCAGCCTTGCCAGCATCCGAGTAAAATCCTTCCATTTCTGGATAAGCCCCTTCTCTGATTGCTTTGCGACTTCCTCGAAAGTGAAGTACAGTTGGAGAGGTAATAGACATCTTGAGGGTCCTGCTGTTAATTGATTTCAAAAAGTCAAAGTCTGCTCCTTGGATGGAACGCAGGTGCCTGACCTTACCCTCAACCTTCATCACAGATAAGGCAAAATTGATACTCGCCTTCGGTCACGACTCAAACAAGTTGACTCAGGAAATCCGTATGAAGATAGGTTCTACGATATTCTCCATCAGTGATTCCCTCAAAGCCCAAATCTTCCTGAAATTTGACATTATCGAGAATAGCTCAGTCTTCAACCTTGAGTAATTGCTAAGCACTCATTTCTGTGTTGAGCAACTGTTCACGGACATCCAACAAAAACTTAGGTCGTAGGAAACTGTAGACGTATTCAGCACGGAATGATGGCTGTTACATCTGTTTTTCTCAGTCAATTAAAATGAAGACTGTAACGAATTATGGAAACTCAAAATTTCCAAGTTGGATCTTTTTGATCAACTAGGCGGAGAAGGGCAGGCCATTCCGGATGACGATTTTTTGCACCAGCCTGCGCAGAACCCCCCTCTCAAATTGCTCAAGAGTTTTAGCCATGATGCTTGGAGGTATTCTTTGTAATTTTCCCGTTGACATCGCACGTAACTGAACCTCGGCATTACGGATGAACGCCAAGTGCCGAATAAAGGCCCACGTACAATCTGGACCAGCAGTGATCCGGCCATGATTTCTCAGTAACAGAGTATGGTTTTCGGCCCCCAGGGCTTCCAGCAAACGAGTGCTCTCACTCCCGTCTAGCACAATTCCTTCAAAATCATGGTAGCCAACACGCTCAAATAATTGACAGCCCTCCTGCGTCACAGGGATCACTTCGCTATTGGTAGCACACAATGATTGGGAGTATGGTTCATGAGTGTGCAGGACACAGTGTAGATCCGGCCGTCCCTTATGAATAGCAGAATGGATCAAGTACCCAGCTCGGTTGAAAGGCCAATCGGCCTCACTGATCTGATTGCCGTCGATATCAATTCGCATTAGATCGCTGGCTCGCAGCTCATCGTAACGAACCCCAAATGGATTGATCAAAAAATGATCCGTTCCTGGAATGTGTAGGGTTATGTGATTATAAACCACGCTCGTCCAGCCATAGTGATCCACCAAGCGATAACATGCAGCAAGTTGTAGCCTGGCTTGCCACTCAGCCTCACTCATTCCCTCAGGGGTTCTTGGCCAGAAAATTTCAAAGCTGCGTGCCATCGCACAACTTCCGATTGGAGATGAGTGGGACGAGTTTAATGATAAGCCGGTTCTTTTGCCCAAAACTCAGGTGCCCGTTCCCGCAAACGAATCAATCGCGCCATTAAATGAGTGAGAGGGACCTCTTTACCATGCTTGCGACCAGCTGTAACCAAATAGCCGTTGAGCAATTCAATCTCTGTCAAGCGTTGGGCTTGTAAATCTTGGAGCATAGATGGTCGGTGATGGGTGTGATCTGCACAGGCATAGTCAATCAGGTCGTGAACTTTCTCTGGATTCACGGATGCACCTTCAAACTATGCGATGGTAATCGCTTCTTCCGCAATTTCATGTGCGAGTTGACGTCCGTCTGGAAACTGTTGAAGTAGACCTGGAGAACCCTCGACTAGACCGCACAAGGCATTCATTGCCATATTGAAACAAGCCTTTTGCCAGATGAAAGTACGTACATTTTCTGTGATGTGAGTTTTCAGACCAGCTTGATTTAAATCTTCCCCAACCTGATTCACAATCTCGTTCTGCTCACCGTTGGCCGCAAACATCCATGTTTCTGAGCTACCGGCAGATCCTACCTCACCTAGCTTAATGAACTCAACAGGCATGATTGAAACGCCTTCTACAGTTTGATCGATCCCAACATAAGCAGCAACTTGCTCCCCGTTACCCAACCCGTTTTGCAGTGTGATGAAATGGGCAGATCGAAGATTTGAAGGCAAATTCGCCAGCGCTTCTTTAATTTGATGAGTCTTAGTGAAAATAAAAACCACGTCCACGGCTTTAGCCCTAGCAACCAAATCCGCTTGTAGAGGGATCAGGTGCTTCTGTTGGTCCAAGTGACAGATCAATCCACCCTGCTCTTTGATTGCCTTAGAGTGATCAGGAGTTCGATTGAGTAGTTCGACAGAGTGCCCTTTTAGAGCGAGTCTTGCACCAAAAACTGAACCCATAGCTCCTGCTCCGAGCACACTATAACTCAGCTTCATGGATTTACCCGGAGAGTAGACGTGGGAGCCACAGAACAATACCAGGAAATGCCACCAGAAGTAGGACTCTGAGTAGTTCTGCCCCGAAGAAAGGTATAACTCCTTTAAATGTCTCACTCATAGGAATATCCTCCGCCAACGCATGGATCACAAAAACATTCATCCCCACAGGTGGAGTGATCAAACCAAGCTCCACGACAATCAGAGCTAGGATTCCAAACCAGATTTTCAGTTCTTCCGGACCCAGACCAAAGTCGAGACCATCGATTACGGGCCAGAAAAAAGGCATCGCTAGTAAGATCATGGACAATGAATCCATGAGACATCCTAGAATGATCAATGAGAGTAGCATCAGCAGAAGAATCGTGATCGGATCCAATCTCGATGATTGCATAATCACAACAGCTGCCTGGGGAACGCCCCCGCGAGACATGAAGATTTTGAGCATCTCAGCCCCTAGCAGAATCAAATAGATCATGCCAGAAGTCTTGGCCGTCTCTAACAAGGCTACTTTGAGTTGTGGAATTTTGATCAGACCTCGATAGATTCCCAGTACTCCTACCAGGAAAACCCCTGCTGCTGCGGCTGGAGTGGGATTGAACAAACCTAAATAGATGCCTCCAATCACTGCGATAAAGATCGCTAAAACTGGCAAGACACCCAGAGTAGCAAGCCAGAACTGCTGGCGATCCATTGGCTCACGGCAAGGCCCTGACTCAGGAAAGAAGCGAACGTAGATCGCGATTGTTAACAAAAACAGACCCACCGCCAACAAACCAGGAATCATCGCAGCCATAAACATCGAGATGATGTTTGCTTCCACTATGATCGCATAGACAACCAGAACGACTGAGGGTGGAATCAATATTCCAAGGACACCCCCGGCAGCTAAGGTTCCCGTTGCCAAGGAACCACTGTATTTGTAGCGGCGAAGCTCTGGCAGAGCCACTTTTCCCATCGTGGAGGCTGTGGCCAATGAGGACCCGCAAACCGCGCTAAAACCTGCACATGCGATGATCGCAGACATGGCAACGCCTCCTCGAACCCAGCCAACCCAGGCATTCGCCGCTTGGAAAAGCTCTCGTGATAGACCCGACTTCGTTGCTAAATTTCCCATCAACACAAACATGGGAATCACAGATAGGTCGTAAATGGAAAACTGAATGTAGGCAAGATCCTTTAATTGAGACATAAAGATCAGTGGCCCGTTCAGGATTGTTACTCCAATTCCTCCAGTGACGATCATGGCATACGCAATCGGTATTCGCATTACGATCAATAGTAACAACCCTGCAAGGCCAGCCAATCCAACGAGTAATTCGTATGACATGGTCAAGTTATTACTGGGGAATTAAAGATGGTTCAGGTACTCCATCCGGATGAACAAAGGTAATTAAAGCTGCCAGCAGTAGAAGTAGAAGAGAGAAAATTGATGGGACAAACGCGTACCAGATCGGCACCTGTAGGATTGTCGTTGTTTCCAGATACATCTGATAATCCAGCAATCCTGCGTACATGCGCCAGATCAACAGAATGCTGAAGGCTGCAGCAATCAAAGATCCAACTCGGCTTAATAATCGAACCTTTGCAGGTTTCATTTTAGCCGTGAAGACATCCGCAGAGACATTAGCGAAAGTCAGTTGGCAGTATGGAAGAAATGCAAATGAAGCGACCCCCACACCCATTTGAGTCATTTCAAAGTCACCCGGAAATGGAGTAGCAATCAAAAAACCTGCTGCTGCACTGTAGGTAGTCATTATAACCAGCAGTAGCAAAATCACCCCACCAACAAGGGCCCAACCCACAATAAGTTTCGAAGCCCATTTTACCATCTTGGAAACTCCGGAAATTCTTCAAGCATCCTAGCAGTCACTTGGAATACTTGGCAACCAGTTCACGTGCCTTACTGACAAGGCTATTACCATCAATTCCAGCATCACTGACTTCCTTCACCCAGCGATCGACAACAGGCTCCAGCACTTTCTTGAATTCAGCAGTTTCTACTGCACTCAGAATTATGTGTTCATTACCAGCCTTGGTAGCTACACCAATACCACCGATATCTGTACGGTGCCAAACTTCACCAACTTCACGGACCCAAGCTTTGTTAGAGGCTTGCATGAAGGCGTCCTGGAGATCTCCTGGCAACTTATCCCAAGTACCTTGGTTCATGGACACTTGGAAGGTCGTTGTACCAAAGCGAGTCATATTCTCCCCCTCAATTTGGTACTTCGTCATATCCTGAAGTTTGAGTGGTGGTATGATTTCCCAAGGAATTAAAGCACCGTCAACAACTTTCTTGGAGAGAGCTTGTGGCAGACCAGGAACGGGCATTGAAACAGGAGCTGCTCCCATTGCTTCCAAAACCCAGGCGCCTGTCCTGGTTGGAATACGCATCTTGGTACCATTGAAGTCACTCGGTTTACGGATGACCTTATTCACCATGTGGATCGCTTGTCCCTGATGCACATGCAGAAACATTACTTTGAGACCACGATATTCTTCTGCAAGATTCTCATCAAACATTTCACGCATGGCAAGATTTGTTGCCACTGGATCATTCGTGTGGATAAATGGCAGTTCAAAGACTTCTGTGCGAGGAAACAAACCTGGAGTATAGCCATTGACTGTCCAAACAAGATCGACCACCCCATCACGAACCTGACGGATCAGTTGAGGGGGCTTGCCACCCAGCGACATTGCTGGATAAATATCAATTTTGAGTTTTCCCTTCGACAGTTCTTCCACTTTGTTAACCCAAGGCAACAGCATTTTTGTGTGAGCAGGGGCTTTTGGGCCCAAAAAATGGTGAAGCTTGAGAGTAAAATCTGCAGCTTGCACTGAACCTACAACAATTAGGGCCCAGACAGTAAAAGCAGAAGCAATTAAGATGTGCAGCAGACGTTTCATGTAGGACCTCTAAGATGGGGAATGTGTGGCGCGTTTGACAGAGATTTTTTAAAACTAATAAACTGTAACAAACATTGCTAACAACGATGCTTTGACGAATCAACAAGCATTAATACCAAACTCTTCTCTAATAAGAATTTCAAGTTTCAACCTGCTTGCCCAAAGGATAAGGTTTCTTTGTTTTTAGCGCTTTAGCTTAAGAAAGGCCTGTAACCCTAGGCGAACTCCCTTGAAAAGGCTTGCTTCAATTCATCGAACCAACTAATTCGATGAATTTAAATTCTTGATCTCTGCAATTCTGCAGTTTTGTGTAACTCTCATAATCAATAGTCCATGTCATCAGATTCCCTACCAGCATTTGCATCCCGTCTGAATTCCATGAAATCTAAGTCTGAACTTTGGGAAGGTCGAGATGATCTCATTGGTTGGATTCATCGACAGGGGACAATCGCTGGGCTCAACCTTGTTGATTTTAATTACCCTGAACATTTGGAAGGCTATTCAATCTCTGAAGTCAAGATCGCCCTCTCCGAATCAGGGTTATCGACTGGGGCCGTTTGTCTGAGATATCCAAAGCATTTCAGCCTGGGTGCTTTCACGAATCCAGATGCATCCCTTCGACGTGAGGCCATCCAACTGACTTTGGAAGCCGGTCAATGGGCAAGAGAACTAGGTGCGAAAGAGTTGATTGTGTGGCCTGCCTATGACGGCTATGACTACCCTCTTCAAGTAAATTACAGTGAACTTTGGCAGCACGTTGTTCAAAGTTTCCAAGAAGTCTGTGATTTCTTTCCAGAACTTAGGGTTTCCTTGGAACCAAAACCAACAGAGCCACGCCGTTACTTCATACAGAACACCACGGGGGCTGGATTGTTGATGGTATTGGAGGTTGACAGAGAGAACATGGGACTCACCCTGGATTTTGGTCACTGCCTGATGGCAGGAGAAAACCCTGCACAGTCTGTAGCACTTGTCGGGAAGCACAAAAAACTCTGGGGTATGCAGCTCAACGATGGTTTTGTGCGTCCTGGATGCGAGGATGGTATGCTACTTGGCTCTGTTCATCCACAACAGACCTTGGAGTGCCTCCTTTGGCTGCAGCGTACTAAATATGATGGACACCTCTATTTTGATACCTTCCCAATCAATGAAGATCCTGTTCGTGAAGCAGAAGCCAACATTCGACGTTGCACTAGTTGGTGGAATCAGGCTGCTGAGTTAGAAGCCAAAGGCTTGAGCAACTGGCAATCAAATCATGACATTCTGAAAACTTTCGAAGCAATGGAGGATCTCTGAAAAAACGAGTTTTGGTTGTTGGTGCCGCTAACTTGGACAGGATGGTCTACGTTGATCAGTTACCTGCTGTTGGAGCAACCATCATGGGGCAAAGATATGAAGAGCACCCAGGCGGTAAGGGTGCCAATCAAGCAGTTGCAGCCTCGTTGTGGGGAGCACAGACCCAATTCGTTGGTTGTCTCGGTGAAGACGAGGCAGGAACCATTTTGCGGAAGGCAATGCTCAACGCAGGAGTAAACCTAGATCTTCTGAAAACTCACCCTGTCGGATCGGGCCTAGCACTTGATTTTGTTGACCAGGCCGGTCATTACCAGGCCGTTGTAATTTCAAGGGCAAATGAATATGTTACGTCTGCCTTTCTCAAGCCAGATCCTGCATTCTGGAAGGAAATTGGCTTGGTAGTTCAGCAACTAGAGATTCCATTCGAAACAGTTGATGCTGTCGGAAGAATGGCTTTGGACTTTGATGTTCCCGTCCTTTTGAATGCTGCGCCTGCCGCTGATATCCCCCGTTCCTGGTGGAAATGGATCAATATATTAGTGGTCAATGAAGTAGAATCCGCTGCCTTAACCGGCCTCCAAGTCCAAAACACTCAAGACGCAGAAATAGTAGCACAGCAGCTTCACAAACATTGTCCACATGTCTTAATTACTCTTGGAGAAAGAGGTGTCTTAATGATTAACTCTGAGGGTGTCGATCACCTCCAGGCCTATCACGTCCCAGTTATTAGTACCCTTGGCGCCGGTGATGCTTTTGTAGGTGTATTTGCAGCCGAATGGGTAAGGCATCAAGATCTTCGGAAAGCAGCAGAGCAAGCAAATCGAGCTGCGGCTGCAAGTGTCCAGCGTTCAGGTGCTCAAGTTTCTTACGTGCGACCAGAAGAATTCAAAAATTGGGGATTGGCTTGATTGAAAAAATATGATCTAAATCTGTGTTTTTCAATTGAATCACCAAAATATTTTTCTTGGGAGGAAACATGCTCAAAAATATACATCCGCTGCTGAGTGCTGATCTGCTTTACATTCTCCGCTCTATGGGTCACGGGGATGAATTGATACTGGCTGACTGCAATTTTCCATCTGCTTCCGTAGCTGCACATACTGTCACCGGTGAGTTGATCAACATGAACGGGGTCGATATCCCTGAAGCAGCAGGAGCGATTCTATCCGTATTCCCGCTGGATAGTTTTGTTGAGCATGCCGTGCTAAGGATGGAAGTCGTTGGGAATCCCGATGAGTTGGTTCCTTGTCACATGGATATGCAACAGGTCGTAAAAGAGATCTCTGGTGATCAGTGGAAAATGGGCTCGATTGAACGCTTTGCCTTTTACGAGAGAGCACGCAATTCATACGCTGTTGTCTGTGCTGGTAACGAAAGACGGTCCTATGGTTGCTTTGTCTTAGTAAAAGGGGTCTTAGACCCAGACGGAAACGTAGTTTAAATATTTTCAACGAACTGGAGAGAAACTTATGAAGCCAGTTGTCATTTTAGGTGTTTTTGTTGCGGATCTAGCTTTCCGCACACCAAGAATGCCTGTGATGGGAGAAACAGTTATTGGCCCCCTGTTTAAACTGGGGCCAGGTGGCAAAGGATCCAATCAGGCGGTGGCTGCCAAAAGAGCCGGTGCAGAAGTCAGCTTCATTGCAATGCTTGGAGAAGATGCCTTTGCTAAAATCGCTCTTGATTTGTATTCCACTGAAGGAGTCAATACCGATTACGTTTTCCGAACACACGAACAGGACACGGGAGCTGCGGATATTATCATTGATGATGCAACGGGTAATAATGCAATCATTGTTGTGATCGGGGCTGCTGGATTACTCGGCCCAGAGCATGTAGAACAAGCCACCTCAAGAATTGCTGAAGCATCTGTCTTCATGACTAACTTTGAAGTATCCTCCCCATCTGTAAAAAGGGGTTTGGAGATTGCCAG
>JACLAC010011902.1_pt1 | contig 21382 bp, 22 predicted proteins | sample 8027881 | NCBI WGS metagenome assembly JACLAC01 (sample SAMN15725517, study PRJNA655200) | protist metagenome | isolation source: fluorescence activated cell sorting (FACS) single amplified genomes of... | place: Spain: Blaines Bay Microbial Observatory, Mediterranean Sea | collected 2016-01-19 | reverse complement strand
AATTCCAATTCTATGAACATAAAGTTTAAAATATGATGTATGACAAGATGCTCGATTTCTTACTATTGCTATTCACGTGTTCCTTACTGACTTTTCTGGTGAATGCGTGATTACTAAAAGGATGAGGGAATTCATACAGGGCACGTGTCAGTCAAGTGCACCGCGGCTTGAGACTACACCACGACTCACACAGGAGAGGCATGTCGTTGTCGACTTCTTCCTCATAACGGTAACCGTAAGTCGTAAAAGAGTAACCGGTGCCGTGAGCACTAGAAGCTCCTTCAATAGTAACTACTCCAGAACCTTCTACAGCACCTACTTCACCACCTACCACAGCTCCAGCTCCGTAGCCGTTACAACCGCTGCAGCCAATAGACAGAGAGGGCTTTGATTTCCGCACCACCCTCTCTGACCTCATACGAAATAAGAATCAAGGCGATTTAATTACAAGCTGGTGACAGATGGATATCGGCACACACGAACGCCACGTTTATGTGGTATCAGGGGTTCCACCTGAACATAGCCCACATGATAAAAACGCATGGAACTTCTACTTGCCACCGTAGATGGTTATCGTCCAGGCACTGCGCTCGAGTTTCCTGCACTGATAGGAGCAGGTGGAGAGGTTTAATTACCGAGGAAAGGGATTGAAGTTCTTCATCCATTGGATGAATCGCCTACCAGACAACGTCATTGACGAAGAAAAAGGTGGATTGAAGTACGGGAGCCTGGTGATATCAGTGTGAAATGTTGATCATGGAAGCGCATTAGCTGGAAGATTAGGCACGTTCAAACGACTACAACAATTGGGCAGGTAAGGCAGGGCGTATCGCGTGATGTTGGACTGTGACCTTACGACGTGATGCGGCACCGCAGTTAATAAGAGGATGAGCGGAGTTCATGACGAGTCCTGGAGCCCCTCATGAATGTGAGTGAGCAGATGCAGGGGCGAAGGGAGTTGACTGGTCTTCGACCAATCAGCGTATCAACATGCGGGCGGGTAACGGGGTAATGGGTAGAAGTAGTAGCGGCATTTGAGACTCTATGTCTATATACGAAAGATAGAAATGACACTTGGACAGGGTGGATACAACGTCAACGTCTAAGTCTTCACGTATAAATACAGTAGTGCGCCACATTCCACCTGCGTACACAAACGACGTGTATAGCAAGTTTTCGTGATTGGGGAAACAACCGGAAAGATTGACTGAGGTAGTGGTTCCTGGGAACATATAGCTGAGAAACGGCAAAGGCTGTGCAGAGTTTAAGAAAATTTTCGCTGGATGAAACGCATCATTTCCGAGTGCGCGATTCACGACGAGTTTGAAAGGGACGTTTCCTAACGGCAGAGCACAGTTTGTGGACGCAGAGGAGAGGGATTTGTTTGAGGGTGGCACCTAGTAGCGTCATAGTGCGTCCTCACAAATATTGTGTCCCGTAGACTAAGGGTAGGTTCGATTACAGCTCTGTGGCTGGGACTTACTTGCACGTGATAAATTACGGGTAGATTTTTCTCAACCAGCGATCGTACAAGGGGGACGAATTCTTTTATAAAGGTGTAATAGAGTACTGGAAAAATCCGCGTGATTAGGAACGGCTGGTGTGAAGGTATTAATAATATGACGAAGAGAGAGCGAGACAGGGTGTGATGAGAGAGATATGAGGTTTTGAGCAGCTAATAGTAGGTTTAAGACTACGTTTGTGGCTTATGGGGCTGGGATTTACTACTTCCATTCGAATGGTAGTGGGAGCGGAAGTCGAAGTTCTTCCGGTAGTTCTACAACTACAACTGCAACAAGTCGTGGCGATGCTGATGGTCATGGTCGTGTAGCTGCAGGTGTTACAAATACTATTTCTGACTCTAACGGGAACAAGGAGCGAGAGTTACGGGAGCACCATAGACGCTTTGTGGCGTGGACAAAGAAAAACGATCCGAACCAAGAGGAGAAAGTTGAGATTGTATTTCGTAAACGGAACAAGGGTTTGCGGCAAGCAGACATAGAAATTTGAAACGATTATGAGTAGCTGTGTAGGTGTGGCGGAGAGTGCAAGTGCGGGCGCTAGTGGTAGTGTGCCGTTGGTGTACATGTAAGATAGACAGTACTTAAGTGCGTTGACTTAGGAATGGTATAGCTTTAGGCGTAGATTCAAATTCAGACAGACATAAAGACAGAAAACGTTAAAATTAATGCTTAAGTACATGACAAGGTTCATTCTTTATTCATGTAGTGTTATGTAGTTCATGTCGCGGTCAAAACAAGTGCGAGAGATTATGTAGCGTGTTCGTCCAAATGTATAACTAGTGTGTTGATGCGGAGAAAGAGAAAATGTTTTTGTTGTTAGTACGAGTGTTTGTTCTGTGTCACGGTCGCTGTCGCTTGTTGTCAATGCCAATACCAATAGGAAATCATGTTTTTCTAATTACCTGATTTGAAACTGGAAAAAATAACGCTTACTATGTGACTGTCATTCATTATCATTGCACCCCGCTTTTTGCTTACTAATCCATACCAGCTTTTCTTTCAGTGCAAGCAAACTGTCCCTCAAATCTAACTTACACAGTCTTTTTGCAGAGCGTACTAGATTTTTCTGCTACTCATCTACTTTTTACAGTACACATCCTGCTATCTTTCTATTTTGTTAGTGCAGCGACAGCGAGTCCATATTATCGTCGCGCACTTTTGTATAGATTCTACCGTAAGAACCATAGGAAGCGAGACTGACCATTACGTATAATTATACGTACTTAATACATCATACACAACTACTTAAATTTCAGAGTCTTCCATAAATTTTTCTAACGGTAATAAAGTAAACATAATCATAAACAAGCTACGCCAAAAATAAAAAAATGGAATCCAATAGTAAAAAAATCAGCAGCGGCACCGGTGTAAGCAACGGCGCTAACACCAACGTTGGCAACGTGCTCGACGGTGGAGAGCGGCTAGGCACGGCGCGTTATCAGGATACGGTCGAGCAACTGCGGTTCCGGATGTACGTCGACGGTGGCATGCGTGTTCAGTCTAGCGCGTTTACACCATCTGGCGCTCTCCAACGACCGTACGCTGGACAGAGCATGGTGTTCAACACTAACACTGGATCTCCAAGTACGACTGCCGCCCAAGGGCAGGCGTTGCCATATTCTACTCAGGCCAAACTGCTGGGCAGCACTGCCATCGGTGGCAACGGCGGTGCTGCAAGTGATGGCGCTGACCCACAGGTGCGTGGAGCCTACACGACGGTATTGGGCGGCACGAGTTCGAACGGTTCTTGATTGTCTTTCGGTCTGACTCAAGCTCAAGCTCAACAAAGGCCTGCGGCTGGGCCACTGCTGCGATACCGTGGGCCACTCGTCGGTAGTCAGGCAGTCAGCACTGGGCGTAGTGTGCTGACACTCAAGCCAAGGCTGGACCCGCACACAGGCCGTGAGGTCTTGCAGGTGAAACCTGATCGGGCTACCTTTGTACATCAGCTTGTGAAGAGTGCGAGTGCAAGTGAAAGTGCGAGAGCGGATGCGGAGAGTGAGACTGCGGGTGTCGTTGCGGGTTCGAGTGCAGATACCAACACGGCTGCGGTGGTTGTCGATACGGATGCAAGTTAACCCGCCGCTGCTGTAGCGGCCGCGCGGGCTGTCAGTTCTAATTCGTCGCCAGCACCAGTGCCAGCGCACGGAAACGGTACGAACCCGACGAACGATAATATAGACGCGATTCCACCAGTACCTGCACCTGCACCTGTTACCAAAGCCGATGCCGAGCCTGAGGTTGAAGATCCAAACAGGTCGACGCTTGAAACGATGATGTAGAAATTGAATGAGTCGCTGTAGAGCCTGACGTAGAAGTATGGTTCAAGTGCGTCACCGCTGGATGGAGCTAATGGCGATTCGATGAAGGGGGGTAAGTCTAAGTCCAGCTCTCTCCCTCAGCCGGACGCGGGCAGTACTTTCAACAGCGACGATGGGATAAACGGTAACAACATGATGAACAACTTGAACAACGGTACTGACGGTGTGGCGGCGTTGGCTAACTCTGATAAGTCTGCTGTCGGGTGACCTCCTGGTAGCTCAGATGGGAAAAATAACGTCGTGACGATGAATCGATTCGGAGAAGTTGAGGTTCGCAGCGCTTCGAATGTAGATAATTAGCTTCAGCACTATCCGACATCTCTCCACGCCGGTAAGATCCAAAACGTGAACGACATCGTGATGAACAAAGCAAACGTAGGAGGTGACTCCAGCAATGGTGACGACGACGCAAAACGCAGATAGTGAAGCCTTGCGCGCACTTGCTGCGGGTGACACGTCTAAACCGATCGACGCGCCTCAAAGTTCGACATGGAAATTTTACTCGAATGCGCGCTACTTTCAGAGCACACCGTTCCTGCCCGCGGGCAGTTCCGTGCCGCGTGCGCCTGCTGACAGAGAGCAAGTTATCGTCGCTGCCGAACAGTCGGCGCTGCTGCAGAAAGAGATGCAGACGGCTGAGCAACAGGCGCGAATGAGAAAAGCTCAGCAGGAGAAAGAAGCGCGGGCAGTTCGTATGGAAGAGCGGCAAGCGAATGGCAATGGCGTCGGGAGTGCGGGTAGCGCAGATTTAACGACCGCGGGTTTCGGAGATGTGTTCAAGTTCAACGCAGCGATGACACACAAGCCGGCCCAATCATAGCATATACTACCGCAGTTTCAATAACAATAACCGCAGTTGCAGTTCGCCAACGCTTATGCCATGCGAGACGACCGCGAACGTGAAAAGGTCGAGCGCGCTGAGCGACAGAGACAGGCGGAAGACGTTGCGCGACGCTACGTCGCAGCGACAGACCAGGTTCACGCGGCTAAGCAGCAGCAGCAGCAAGCGAAGCAGCAGACCTTCCTATGAGTGTTGCAAGAGGAGCAACAGCAGGACGAGCGCAACGCATCCTGTCAGTGAGGGCTGGTAGAGGATGCGCAAAATCAGATAGATGAAGACGGCGATTGGGTTATGGTTATGTCGCTAGACGCAGTGGGATACGAAGCGTATTTGGGGAGGGAGAGCCGGTAGAGGTCCAGATGAGTTAGCGCTGTAGACGATCACGATCACGATCACGACGCGCAAGCAGAATGGGCGCGGCCCGACGCTGAGGCCGAGGCCAGTGGTCTGGCGGAAGAGGCAGAGCGGTGAAGGTTGCGCGCCGAAGAAGAAGAAAAAGCAAGGCTACGCGCTGAAGCGGAAGCCGAGGCACGTGCTGAAGCTGACGCGAAGTAGAATCTGCGTGGCGGTGCTGCGGCCAAAGCGAAGTTTTTGAAGGAGATGATTTTGCGTGGTGAGCGTGAGCGTGAAGAGAAAGCGAAGGCTGAACATGCTCGCGTGGAAGAAGGTGCAAGGATGCAACGCGATGGCGATCGCGAAGTAGAAGTTGTGCAGTCACCGCAGTCATCTCCGGCACCCTCTCCAGGAGATCGCGGATCAGCGTCGTCCACTTCCACCTACCGTGTACGTATTTCAACTCAGGTATCAGAGTACAATATCGACGACCAAGGGGACATCGTCAACAAGCACACTCGTGAACAAGTTGTACACGGACCGCAAGAACAGCCGAAGGAAAAGCTGCAAGAAGATCAAGTCGAAGTCCAGGAGCAAGAAGATGAAGCCGACGGCAAGGGGCGTGTCGTGAAAGTGTCGAAACACTGGGGTAAACTCCAGAGCCACCTGGAAGTGAAAGGTGGGTGAAAAGTCTTGAAGGACGAAGTGAAGAAGAACTTCCGGATGGCGATGGCGAATCATGACGCGAAGAAAGAGAAAGTAGAAGGTGGCGGCGTGTGAATCAAAAAGCTGCAGCGCGGCGTGTAGTTGATCACCGATGCGTAGAAGGTGTAGAAGAAGATCGGGCGCACCAACCTGCTGGAGAAGTAGTGAAAGAGGTGAGCTGACGCAGCGGCAACTGGAAACGGCCATGGTGAAGGAGAAAGCGAAAGATGAGATGCGTTGACTCAAAGAGAAAGAGCTGAAGAAGTAGTGAGAAGGTGCTGGACAAAATGCTGAAGAAGAAGGGTCTGAACGGCGAGTAGATCAAACGGCTGAAGCAAGAGAAGAAGCAGCAAATCATGAGCGAGATCGAACAGGGGAACACATAGAAAGAAGCGGCCTGAGCGGCGACTGGAAAGCGGCGAGGCAGACGCGCGAGTGACGGCGGCGGCGATGGCAAGAAGGATACGAAGAGTGACAAAAACAAGCAGTCGGGTGAAAAAACTGGGGTTGGTGCTGCCAACGACGACGAGAAAGCGACTGTCGAACAAGAGCAGGCCGCAGCGGAAAGTGAGAAGAAAGGTGAGCAAGAAGTGAGCGTGCTAAAAAAGTCTGGTTGGGGTGCTGTCAAAGGCGGGTGGTCCGCTGGAAGGATTCGACGCTCCATCGACGATGACATCAAAGAAACCACAAACAAGATCAACGAAATGATTATCCGCAAGAGCATGAGCGGGCTGCCGTCGGGCGGACTCGGAGGTTTGGAGTTTGGAGGAGGTGTCGACGATGAGGCTGTGGATGGCAGTGCGAGCGGTATAGGAGCGAAACCTGGCGGTAGTGGCCGTGGGTGGGCTACGTAGTAAAGCAGTTTTGGGCGGCGCGGGCGCGGCCGCAGGCGGTGGCATGGTAAACGCCGGCTGAATCGCGCACATGAGCAACTTCTAGTAACAACAGTACCAAAAACCAAATGAAGATGAAAATAATCGAGCATCAGAACAAGACGGAGAAATACGGATACTAGTAAGGAGTCTGGGAAGGGTTGGTAAGCGCTGCGGAGTAGCGTTGGGGCTGCTGTAGGATTGACTGGGGATGGGGCTCCCGGCGAAGGGACAATTACTAAGTGAGACAAAAAAGCGATGAAACAGCTGGAAAAACAGAACACGATGAATGACTGAGCGGAAATGGCAGTTGTGCAAGACGCGCTGCGCAAGACGCAGCACTGATAGGAGAAGATGCGCATGAAGAGCATGAGCAAGATGTTTACGAAACAGGGTGGAAACAACAACAGGGACAATGCGCAGGGCGATGGCACGGGAGCGAGCACGCCTGGATCCAAGTGGAGGCTGATCAGTGGCGCTGGCGCAGGCACAGGTAGTAGCGCGACTTTAGGGGGTGACTCATCTGGAAGTGCTGCGTCCGGTGGTGTTACGGAAGGCGCAGCGGAAGTCAAGCCGTTTAGCGATTTTGCGAAAGAGCTGTGAAAGAAGTCGAGAGAGAAGGCGAAGTAGAAACAGCTGCAGGAGCACGATCAGGCGCAGAAGCTTGAGCATGGCCAGCAGCAACAGCAACAGGATGGAGTTGGAGGACAGAATCTGGAGCAGTTGGTTCGGTCGAATGCCAATGCCAATGCCAATGCCAATGCCAACAACGACGAAGCAGTTGGTTCGGGCGCTCGCGCTGGTGCGGAGGCCGATGGCGATGTGGATTGCAATGCTGACGCGGAGGCCGATGGCGACGGCGACGACGAATCCGAGGAGCCTCCAAAAGAGATGTCGTTCGCAGCGTGGACCAAGGCAAAGAAGAAGAAAGAAGAGAAATTATAGGCGAAGTAGGGTAAGAAAAAGGCGAGGGAGGAAAAGAAAAAGGCGAAGAACAATCTGTCCAATGGCGGGAAAGACGAGGGGAGTGAAGGCGCGAACCAGAATCAAGCGACACAGGACTTCTTGCGCAGTTTCGTCGAGGATAAAGACGCCGCGAAAGCGGGTGGAGCCACGGACGTCAGTAAAAGTGGCAAAATCGTTGTGCCGCAGGCTCCCGACTCGAGTGCACCCCAGTCGCCTGCTGACGGCAAGGGCCCGGTTGACGAAGATGAGGAACACGCCCACGCAAACCCCATGCGCAATACAACAGTTCTTCAAGACTTTCCGTTAATGAGAAGACTGGACAACTTCACGTTCTCTCCTCTGCATGCCATCTACGTCTGCTGCTGACCGATGGACCGGTGCATGTAGATGTAGAGCAAGCTGCTGCACTGAAACCGCAAGGAGCAGCGCCAGTAGTAGGAGAAGATAGTAGTCTGGAACGGGAGCAGGAACTCGAGACCAAGGTCGAAGAGCATTTGAGAAATGAATAATGACATTATTCTCGGGGAGTTGTAGAGCGACAGTGAGAACAGTCTGTACGATTTGGAGTTGTTTGCGCCGCTGCGTCGCGTTGCACATGCAGCGAAGTGATGAAAGTAGAACAAACAGGACGATTTTGTTGCACACGCAGTCAATGCAGTCGATCTCGATGGTGTGAAGGAGAAGGAGAATGGCCCATTCTCCGATCGTGGGCGGGACACTGATTCGGATGAGGGTGCCTCGGATGCTGCTTCGAAGAGCAAGAGCAAGAGCAAATCTTCTTTCACAGAATACGTAGCGCGCACTCAAGATGAAGCGATTCGTAGTGCGTTTGCAGGCGCGAAGGGCGGGGAGACACGGGCTCGACTCTCGTTTCATGCGTCGGCGGAAGAGTTACGTGAACACGACGAGGACGCAGGGGAAAAAAAATTTTCTCGGGGCGGCAAGGATAGCGAGCTCGATAAAGACTTGTTGTCATTATTCGCACCAGTGAGCAAAAAGAAGGGCGGGAACAAGAAGAAGTAAGAGTATGAAAATGAATAAGTACTGAGAAGAAGCACGAATAGATTCAGAGTCAGTTCATGTACACATAGATTACGGTCTGGTTGGAGTGGGACCTGAGTTTACAGTAAGAGTAAGTAAGTACTAAATAAAAAAATGTGTTTCAGTACTTATTTTGATGTTGTTCGACATTCATAGACATATTAATTAAAAAAAAGATTAACCCGTTCGTGTTCGTTCTCCTGAAGACGAAAAACTACTACTTAAAATTAAAAATATAATAATGTGACTGTGAGCAACAAACTTTTTACCACTTCTTTTTTTTACCGTAACCATTCAAGAATTATAGCATTAGGCTTACCCTCATTATACTAAGACTATGTGATAGTAAAGTGCTATACCAGTGACAACACCCAATAGTTCTTAGAGTGATAGTCATGTGGCTATGCTTACTTAAGTACGTATTTTTTATGGTTCTGTGCGCGTGCACTGCTAAGTTCTGTGCAATATTAGAGTATTTGTATCCTCGGGACTGTTATACTTTGCAGTATAAACTATAAAGAAGAAGATAGATAGCACTAGTATGTAACATAATCCAAGTTTCATCCTACATCTAGAGCTCTGTCAACTCCGGGGAAAGTTCTCAGTATTATCGTGTTTGGAACTGAAGGAACACGAATAGGAATAACTCATGGAGAAAATGATGATGATTCTAAATGTATATTGTAAACAATTTATTCTGTTGGAATGGGTAATGGAATTGTAGTCGTAAATTTTGAGTCTCGTGAAACTGAAAAGGACAGCTTATCCATATTGCAATGAGCCGTGTTCGAGTCGGTGCCTTTCTCTCTGCGTTCTGCAGAAAGTCGGATCAAGGTTTGTTGTAGTAAGGTCTCGTAAGTTCACATATAGCGCAAATATTAGGTCCTTGTGGTTCTGTAGTTGGGAAAAAAAATTGGTTAGAGTTACTCATATATCTGGACTTCGAGCCATAGGTCTACGACTACGTATATATGCTACAGCTGTTAGGCCCCCCCCGCCCCCGCCTGTGGGTATGTGGGATTCTGCGCCGGCCCCTTTGCCGCCTGTGTCAGTGTCGACTGGCGATTCTTTTCGATGATGTATTGTGTTACGTGCTTTGCACGTAGTGAAAGCCTCTTCTACAGTTATATACTAGACTTATATGAATATAATAGAAATAGTGAATCAAGTTGAGTACAAGTACAGCGAGCCAAAAAAAAAAAATAAATGTCCAAGGCTTCGCGCGTGGGCGGTGTGGACCGCATGCCCGTGTCCGCTAAGCAGCTGCACAAGAATCCGCGCGCGGTGGAACTTGTTGGTTGCAGCGACCAGCACTTGATCTAGAAGAAGTATGGGTGGACTGACTTGCGTGGTCACGAATGGCGCGAGAGGTTGGAGCTGTGAGTGCTGTGCCGTGCATTGTATCTTTACGGAATGGGTTCAGACTTGGCCGCTCAATGTGTCATGGGACGCTGCAGTGCAGAACCAAACTGCTTCCTGAGCCACGAATGGGGGCTTTTTTTCGAAGAAGCAACGGCGGGCACGATGGTCAAGGTACGTTACGCTGGGCTGCGGGATTCTGACGGCAATCGGAACGGCCAAGGCCAACCTCCTTAAACTCTGGAGCTGGACCCGAAAGTCGACACGGACGGCAAACCCATGCCGCTCGAGGGCGTGCAGGTTCTGCGCGACGGGGGCGAGGTAAATCCCTAGTAAGCCTGATGTTGTTAATATTGGTTGCGTCCCCGTCTAGTAGGGCCATTTTCACCGCCTGCAGCGACATTAATTGCATCGTGCACGTGCACCCCGTGAACGTCATGTGAGTGTCGTGCCTGTAGCGTGGACTGGAGCCGCTGAGCCAGTAGTGAGTTTTTCCTGCACGGGCAGATCGGGCGGTACAAGTACGCGTTCGACTACGAGGACCAGTTCGAGCAGGACATCTAGGACTTGTTTTAGTAGTGGGAAGCGCGCAGTCCTTCTGGATAATCATGGGCTGTACGCCGTGGGCCGCAGCGTGTGAGAGGCGTGGTTCGTAACATTTTATTTGAACCAGGCGTGCGAGGTGCAGCAGAAGGCACTTGCGATGCTGAACGGGCCTGGAAATTTGGTGGGCGGGGTGCGCGGACTGGGCGAACTGGGGATGGCACCGCCGGTCGACGCACAGCTTGCGCAACCTGGTGCGGTCGACGCGTACAGCCGCAGTCTCGAAAACCTTGGCCCTGGCGGCCGCAAAAAACTGAAGTACCCCCAAAAGGCATCTGAAGTGTTCGGCTGGTGGTGGATGGCTGATTAATAACCTGCCGGTCTCGAAGACCATCATGCACCAGATCCCGCGTGGCTAGTAGCACCAACTTCAAGTGAGACTGCGAGCAGGCTAGCTGGGATCGCGTGCGGGTGGCGAAGGATATCGAGAAGTCCAGGATTTGGGGCATCGGGGAGTAGAACTGATAGAAGACTGTGTAGGAAAGTGCAGGCGACCCGAGCACGACGGACGCGACGGACTCGATTCTGACGCTGAGCTCGACGTTCTCTGGAGCTGCAGCTGGTGCGGCTTCAGAAAATTCAGAAAAAAAAATAAAAAAAATTATGTGAGAAAGACCAAGCAGTGAGAGTGACAACCTGGTAGACAACGTTGCCGGCGATAGAGGTCCATGGAACGGCACGGCGCTGTTGCCGCGGTTGAAAGAGAGCGACCTCGTGAAGCAGTACAAAGAGATGATGCTGTCGCCTGATTACGCCTACGACGGCAGCCGCGAGTGGGCGGCGACAGTGCGTAAAGTGAACCGCGCATGCCCGGGATACTGGCACGTAGACATTGAGAGTAGTTACTCTCACTCGACGAAAACCAAGAATGGAATCGATACTGCAGCGGGCGATCGGAGCGGGAGGAGAAGTAACCTGTTTGGCCACCAGGTGCACGACGAGCGGCAGCCTAAGAGCCCGTATAAGGTTGGTCGGGCGCCCGTAGCGAGTGACGCGGAGGAGTTTGACGCACACTTGAACTCACCACGCTCGAGGCTGTAAGCTTGATTGCTACGTCGAAGACATGATGAAGTAACAGTAAGTAAATATATTACTTGTTCTATTTTTTTGAGTATCGGTGTATTCGGTCGTACAGCGTGTAAATATATAAGTTTAAAGAACAACAAGTAGTAGAGTGATCATATTCATAAACATAACCATGACTTTGGTTTTGACCTTCGGGTAAGGCTTCGGCCGTTTTGATGAAAATTTTTACATGTTTGTAGACTACTATGTGAATGTAGATTTATTGAGACGACGATTACGTAGTAATATACACTTGCGATTTGTATAGCGCCCGAGCTGGGCAATTAATTAATCATGATCGCGCAGGTGCAAGATTGCTACTTCTTCGTTCTAATTTTCCAAGACATGTTGAATCATTACTCTTGAAGATGAAGTACGTTGTAACTGGACAGGTCGTGTTTCTGAAAAATCATTATCACGACCGACAGGCTCGGCGTACGGAGGATCAGCATGTGGTGTATTTATTTTCCCGCGGCGACCACGGTAATATTACTTGACACGTTTGACACTGTTGACTTGACTTCGGTGTATAATAAAATTCGATTTGATTTTGTGTGCATAATCCCATAATGTAGTCGTCGGCTCTTGAAGTTGAAGTAGATTTTCTTTTCGACGTTGATCTCTTTCTCTATTTCTCGAGGCTGGCCTTGCGTCCGCCATCTTCAACATTTTTCGTGCGCATGGGACATCAGAATTACAGGCTGTCTCCGTTTTTTATTAGACCTGAGAGTCAGAGTGGCATCAGGATCAGCAGCACTTACACTGTGATTGTGTGATAGTGTGACAGACTCAAACTAAAAATTAATTACAAACGTCAGATGATGTTGATGAGGTGTCTTTCCCTGCTCGCGGCCTACGCCGCCACCTACGCCGCCAGCAACAGCATCACCGGCGCCAGCGCCGAAGCGGGAGTTGCTTCCAAGTCGCGTTTCGCGCCTCAGCTGGCCGCGCTCGGCGCCAAACTGGAGAAGCTCAAAAACACTATGTGGGCAGCGGGTGCGGACCTGCCCGGGAAGAGCGTCTCTACCCTGGAGGCCGAGCTAGACGCGAAGGTGGTCGCAGGCGCGCGTGCAAGTCGACAAGCACGGCCGGGCTCCGGGTTTGAGTACAAAGTGCTGGGGAGTAATCAGGATGCTCATAATAAAGTGGCCAAGGCGCTGCGCGACGAGCACCTCAAGAACGGCGCAGCGGGCGAGGTGCGGGGTGTGTTAAAGAAAGGTGCGGATAAAGGCGTCGAAAAAAATGAGAAAGGCGTCGAAAAAAACGAGGACGCATTATCGCCTGTATTTGGCTGATTATTAACGATTTATGAAAAGAATCCGAAACATCCTATGAAGTGTGTGTAGAAACATGTTTTCAGTTAGTTCTACGTTCACGTACATTCGTCACACTTTTGACCTAAGACATGTTTCCAGTTGCGTTACTCCTCATTCGGTGTCCCCCTTTCACTGCGCACCGCGCAGCACTCCACTATACGTGAAGATTCGTACTGGGCACATTACTATGATAGGTATAGACATGCCGGGGCTTTACGAACGTAGATATGCAGATCATCACGCTGTCTTTTAGCAGTGGTCTAGTAGTCAGAAAACGTACACCTAAGCGACACGGACGTAGATATGCAAATTGTCAACATGCCTTTAGAGTGTAAAAAAACATGTGTCAGTAAACATGCGCAAACTCAATGATGCTGCTTCTTATAATATGCTGCTCAAAAAAATTCGTATACTGTCATTGCTGGACGTTTTGCACAACAGTCATTACTGTGTTCAGTCATTACGATAGGTATAGACATGTTTGTCGACACACTGTTTTGTCGATTCTTTTGCGCACAGGACAGACTGGCCAGTCTAAAAACGTTGTGGTAAAAAAAAAGAAACAGTGCATAGTACTTTGATTATAAAAAACATGTTTAAAAAAAAATGAGAATGACGATAAAAAAAATGACGCTAAAACACCAGGGTGTAGATAGACGAAAAGCTAAGTCCATACAAGTAATTTTATTCAATCAGTCATCTCGCTCGTCCATGGTCTTACATCGATTGCGACTTGGCACATTACCATTAGTAGTATCATCTCGCTCGTCCATGGTCTTACATCGAGGACCGTGCACATTACCATCACCATTAGTATCCTCGATACTTTCCACCTTTCTCTCTTTGAAGTTATTGTCTTTTGCGTTCGCCCAATCCAGATAGCGCGTCACGTAATCCGTCATCACAAAATCGGGCATCGCACTGTCCCTATCTCCCCCGTCCCTCCCACCGAGCGCCTCAACCACATAACGCTCCCACTCACTCTTGTCTTGTAGGCACCACAAGATGATTCTATAGTCATCACCGTCGCTCTCGCGCCTGCAGCGCCGCACCGTCCGCAGCACCCCCGGCATGCACAAGTGGTTGAAGCAGAACCAAATCGCCTTGCATATGCGGCTACTAGGTCTAGGCGGGCGGCGCGTGCAGCATGGACAGCGTGCGCTCGCGCTCATGGGGCTCACTAGACGGTTGTGTCACCAGGGCCATCAGGATGTCGATGTCATCGAACGTTATGTCGACGTTTCACTCACTTCTTCTTGCGCCTTCTGTAACAGTTTTACTTTTACTTTTACTTTTACTTTTAGTAACTTCAGTCCCTGTCTCAGCTTGATGATGTTCCCGTTCCTGTCACTTGGTCGCGCTCTGCCTGAGGCCGCCAATCCGCACCGCTCTATTAGATTAGTCTACTACCACCTATCACTACACCACGACCGGGACGTTGAAGACAACTCTTCTATACCCTCGCATGAACCACAGCCAGCACGGCAGCAGCCCGAGCGGGTAGATCACGAAGAAGAGCCACGCCAGCTCACCGAGCGTGAGCAGGCGAGGCGTGGCCCGCAGCGCCCCGACTCAGGCGCGCTCGTCACTAAGTGAGCACGCGCGTTCACACGGCGTCAGAGGAGTCCAGCAGGCGCGCGATCTTCTTTGAGAAGGGATTTCCGAGAACGACGGAGACGTTGTTGGCCTTCGGTGAAAAAGTAGTCGCAGCTTCTTGACCCTGCTCCTGCAGAAGCTGCTCTCTAGCCGCGTCTTTTTGTTCTAGAAGTTCTCGTTCACGAGCCCTCTTCACTCCGGGCTAAGGCAAAGGCATCCCGATCAACCCACCCTCCTCTAAAGCCTCGACAACACTCGCAACTAGTCACGCGTCGCGACCGTGTTCCTCCCACAATTCGAGCATCACGGTAACTTTCACATTCAATCCCGCTCACTCCTCTTGCACCGCGGTCATGAAGTCGCTCAATCTTCACACGCACTGCTTTTCCGGATCGACGACGGCATAGAGGTCACCAACAGTCGTATTAAGATTAACAGTTCCGTTTACAGCGCTTCCAGTACATTGTGATGCCGTTACCGACGTCGAGATTATGCAGTCCAGTTGGTCAGGGTAGGACACCGCCGCAGCTTTCGCCTGCTTATTACGTGTGATCGCTCCGGTAACCTCCTCTTGGCCCGTCGCACATTCCGTTCACGCGGATGTTGGGCTTGAAACGAATACTGCCGCCTGGCGAAGCAAGCTCACTCCACGTCACTTCGTGCATGCCTTACCGTCCTCACAGACACTTCAGCCGCGGACCCGCAGCCGCAACCGGTGCAGCATCACGTTCACTACGACTTCTCACAAAACTGTCATTTCTGTCACTGCTGTATTCAATCAACAACCGGTGCAGATTGCATTCTTTCGCGACGTCGTGGAACATTACAGGCACACCGTCTTTGGTGAGCGATACATCGGCTTGCAGGAGCACACTACCGTTAGCGGTACGTGTACCGGCACCCGTGTTGTTGCCGACGTTGTGGTTTGAGTCTTGCGGCAACAACAACATCTTCTTCTAGTTCTACGTAGCGTCTGCAGCAGCGCGAATAGCGTGCCGTCATCAGTAGGTAGTATTTTCGGGCCATTCAGCGCCCCCACAGCGATGGGCGGCCACATGCGGCATACGCGACTGCGACTCTGACTTCGAAGAAGATGAAGTCTTCGGTGCCAGCAGCAGAATGCTTCAATTGTGCAGAGCGTACGAGCACACGACTACAGATGCTACGACAAAAGCGAGCCAACCTGCGAGCGACTCAGACGCCGCCGTGTAGATCTGTCCGACGAATGTGAACGGTAGCGTGACATCCCGAATAAAAATGTGAAGCCCCGTCATCATTTTAATTGTATTGAACTTATATATACGAGTCCGAGTTGTACTTGTACCGGTTGTAGTAGTACTGAAGCTGAAGTGATAGTATCAATGCAAATTGATATTAAGCAAGCGTCCCCAAAAAGTTAAGAGTAGAAGCAGTAGAAGCTACTCCAACATATTTCCAACCTATAGTAATCGCAATAAACACAGACAACTAGTCGTGAAGAGAACGCATTAAAAAATACAGTAAGGACAAGATTATTCGTAGTTTAAGCCAGAACAGTTAAATCTACATCAGCTACTTATGATCAAGATCATATCATAAATATATCAATAGCACAGTCCATCACCAGTTGTTTAGCTTGCCCCTACGTCGAATACGCATGTGCATGTCGCTCTCTACAACATTCTTCACACCAGTCAAGACAATTTTTTTTTTCATTCCTAACAAAAATATATATGAACTAATTAGAAGATGTCGTGTATATACAAAAAAATCTTGTTTTAAAGTTTAAACTCATAAAATAGCGGTAGACAAACGTGCTACCTAGGTTGTCGTGACATTGTGGCAATCGTTAATACACGTCACTTACTTCCGGGTGAAACTTACATCAATTGAAAATAGTACTTTTATTTTGTTCATGTTCTGTGAACAATGTGAAACTGAAAGTGAAACTGAAAACGTGGACACGATTATAATTAATATAGTATTCATCTTGTTCTTGTGGTTATTGTAGGTTTTAGGTAGTTATTGTTCTAGTAGCAATCGATGTAGTAGTTTGTTTATAGACAAACTTCGTCTGTGCTCCCCGGGAGCCGGATCCGCCTCAACGCGGATTTAGAAGCTTATGCTTCATTTGGCGTGCCACTCGAGTGATACTGCCTTTGCTGCTGTTGCACTTGCAGCTGCCGAAACAATTTTCTTCTTTCCACTTCCAGTAACTGCTTAACGGTGTCTTGCGCTGCTGCGATCTTCTGAGCTTCACTCTGACCTTCTGAATTCATGCCAGTAGCAAGTGACCCGCATGTCTGGCTCTGGGTGAGCCTTTGTCTCGAGTCTACATCGAAATCATCGCCATGATTTTGATTCACTTGTTTTGGCACAGGCCGAGCAAGAGACGTAATCGCAGGCGCAGTTCACGCACTGCCTGTTCCATTCTCTGCTGCAAACGGGCTCGGCTACATTTGTTGCCGAAGCTACTGACTACGCGCGATAGCATGGTAGGCCGCCGTTTCGCGGACGTCCCCCAGGCCTGCTTCCCCCAGAGACGGAACAAAACTAAGTGACCCGCATGTCTGGCTCTGGCTGAGCCTTTGTCTCGAGTCTACATCGAAATCATCGCCATGATTTTGATTCACTTGTTTTGGCACAGGCCGAGCAAGAGACGTAATCGCAGGCGCAGTTCACGCACTGCCTGTTCCATTCTCTGCTGCAAACGGGCTCGGCTACATTTGTTGCCGAAGCTACTGACTACGCGCGATAGCACGGTAGGCCGCCGTTTCGCGGACGTCCCCCAGGCCTGCTTCCCCCAGAGACGGAACAGAACTTTCCGATGCCGTTCCCTCTCGCGAATTTTCGCTTTGTTGCCACTCCTTCAAGTACTCACGCTGAAGCATCTCTTCGTGCTCCATTTCCATTATTTGCATTTGCTGCTGGTGCTGCTGGGGCAATGCCGATTGCTTCAAGAAATTTCTGGAATCAGTGTCAGAAGAGGTGAGTTCACCGCTAACATCGCGATCGTCGAAGAATTGCACAATCGTTGCTAATGTTTCTTGCCTTGTGACGCTTGCGCTTGCATCTAAACTTGCGCCTGCGCCTATCTGTTGCTGCAGCGGCGGAATTTCTTTTTGCTGCAACGTGTGCATTGACTGTGACGCTGACGACTGTGCTGAGGGGGAGCGGAGCGGGCCTTCCTGGCTATACCGATCGTATCCCTGGCTCGCTTGCAAAAACCCTATGTTTAGGAGCTCAAGCCCACTTGGCGCCCGACCAATACATCGACCTTTCGTTTCATGCTCTACGCGCTGCGTTTTAGACGGTGCCCTTCGCCTTGGCTAGATGCCCTTCGCTCAAGCCTGCGACACGGACATCCATCACGTGCCACCATTCATGCCCCGTTTGTGCACACATGGTTGCTTTTTAGCGCCGGGCCCACCGAACTTTCTCTTGTCACGACAATTCGAACACATCCCACAGTCCGGCATCGCTTGCTGCTACTTCTGGAGCTCGGTCTCGCCAGCGAACGGTGTGTCCGTTGCATAACACGGTTAGCTCCTTCACACTCGCGGGTTCCTGGACTGCACAAAACGATCGTCTCATTCAGCGGGAGACACAGGATCCACAAAACAGTCGGCTCCGTCAAAGTAATCATCCTCTTCTCCCTCGGTCTAAAAACTTAAATCAGTAGAACCAGCAGAGCCACGACCACACCTTCCTGTGCTCTTGGTCGACCCTTGCATACGACTACACTTATCTGATAAAGATCCGGGGCTCTACGTGAACGTGGGCAGCGTTGCGTCGCTGCTGCCGCTGTATGGACTGTGTCCACGTGAAGCCTCGACAGCGGCGCTGCACGCGAGTGAGCTCCATGTGGGCAGCGCCGCTGCACGATAGAAAGGAGCAAATACTGGACTCCGGTCTCTAGCGTACCTGGGCAGTGGATTTTGGTCAAACTGCATCGTGTTCAAAATCGATGTCTGCGTCGAAGTAGTACTGGTAGTGGTCGGCCAGTTTGTCTGCGTCGAAGTAGTACTGGTAGTGGTCTCCGTCTGCGTCTCCGTCTGCGTCGAGATCGATAGCTGCGTCTCCGTTTCCGTCTGCGTCGAAGCAACAATGGTAGCGGTAGCGGTAGGTATATCTTGTGGTGTAGCAGTAGCAGTAGAAGACACACATAGAGCCTGGTGTGAAGGCAGACCGAAAGAGTTCTCCACTGCACCCACTGCGCCTAGGTCGTTACCCAATTGTAATTCATCTGCAGCCTCACCTGCACCGTCCAGAATAGCCGCGAAAGTATAATCATGCCCCATGTAGTTGTCCAGATCCAGCGCGCCGTCTGTATCGAGGAAGCTCTGCAGCTCCTGCAAGCCATGATCCTGGTCGAGATCACGAGAGGATTGCGCACCTAATTCCAAGCCACAACCAAAACCTACATCGTCTAGGCCAAAGCTGTCACTGCTTTGATGACTTTTCGGTGATTTACTTCATCTACGCACCTGCTGCGGTTTCTGTCCAGGTTGGTTGCGCAGGAGCGACACTTTCTGCGATATTGGCCGCTTGACGCAAGCCTGTTTCCGTAGGCCAAGACCTCCGAACTTGGAGCGATCCAGACAATTTATGCATGCGCCGCACTCCACAACCTCTCTTTTTATTGATCTAAGACCGCGAGCATTCATCGTATAGTCTTGCATAAAAGGCCTAGGTGATCATAATGCGCCGCTTGATGGTCTTGGTGTTGGTGATGCTCTACTCGAACCCGTTTCGTCGCGGCCTTTAGTTCCAGCGCCTATTCTCGCACGTCGAACCGTGTCTGTGCCTTCTGTTAGTGATGGTCCTGCCGATGGTGCCCCCCGCGCACGTTTATTACTGGCTGGGCGCGGGTGAGCCTGCGCCTGTTCCGGTCTCTTGATCATGGCGCCTCCCGGCTGACGTTCGCCCAAACACGCTGTCGCTGCCACGTCATCCCGTTTTACGTTTCACGCTTGCTGCTGCATCGGCTCTGCCACGTCCTCCCGTGTTACGTTTCACACTTTCATCGGCGTCGGCTGCAGCGGCAACATATTAGGCTGTTGTACAATGAACGGCGCCGGCAACATAACAGGAACGTGCATAGGCACAGGTTCAGCAACTGGTACTGAAATGGGCCCTGCAGACGTGACTGGAATTGGGAAGAAAACCGCCTTACCAGCCACCTCATTTTGCCATTGTTGACCGTGTTGAGCGGTCCAGTGTTGTCCTTGTGCTTGTGCATGCTGTCCGGCTAGAACTGCAGCATGTATATATCTATCAAAATCAGTAGGTGCATGAGTATGCGCATAGCCCTACGTCGCAATTTCTTGCGGCAGAGCGGCGCCATTAGCGACGTCCATTCTCATCGCCGTTTTTCGGAGCTTGACAGCATATACGGCGTGTACTGAAGTTGAACTCGAGCCGCAGGTAATACTGGAAGAATATAAATCGGTCATGCTTAGCAATAGCACCAAGACAAAAGAGTCAAGTGCGAGTGACTATGCCATCGAAGAAAGCACGGAATGAACAGTAGTCGCGTTCGCGTAAGCCGATATTTTTGAGCGACTGGATTCACACCGCGACGGCGAGGACAAAGACGATATACCGAACATGGTGTATATTTTGTTTTTAAAATGCTGTATTTATTAATGAAGTAGTAGATGATAATGTAATTATGGTGACGGTATTATGAATATTATTCATTGATAATCAAAATTAAATACTATAATACTGGCAGTGACAAATTTTTATACTTGATAAGAGTAGTGACCGCTTACGGATCACATCATACGTCTCAAGCAGTTGTACAATCGAATCATAACTTTCGTGCACATGTATAGAAGAAATATTTAGTAGAGATTATATTTTCTATGATTTTTTTTTGAAATTGCGCGGAATATAATAAGTAAGTATTTTTTATTTTTTTGAGCATCGGTCATTGTCTGGTCTGAGCGGCTGTTCTTATTCATTGGGCCTATATCTACTTGAGAATAGTGAAAATGTAGTGATGTAAAGTATATAAAAGTAGTTTATGTAAAAGTATAACATCGAGCAGTTCATTCAAAGTGAAGAAAGTAGCGAAAAGGTTAAGGTCAACGAAATCAGAATAGTGTCACATACTAGTTACAGTTACACAATAAGCATGACGATGAGCAGCAGGCAACTGTTGGTAAAGTCATGACTTAGAAAGAACGAGTCATGATTGATATGGATATCTATATACATATAGGAAAAGAGAAATCCATTTTCAATAAACCATTAATATGTGAAGCCATTTTCAATATCCATCACTTGTGAAAGTCGTCTCGTTCTTACTCTAGCGTCAAGTTTCGATACTCGTTAGTCACGAACATGATGATACTGTTCATTGCCAGTGTTTAGAGGCTGTCCTTAATTGTTAATGAGAGTTTTAAAAAACTGAGACCCCTCCGCCCCCTCACCCACCCCTCGCGGGCCGCGGATCGAGAAGTTTTGGGGACGGGGGTATTAACATTAAACATTAATTGTATTTGTAGATCGTGCGGCGCGGAGCGCCGCGCGAAAAATTTTAGGACATGACACATGTGCTCCATGCGAGCGCGCGAGAAAAATTTTAGGACATGACACAGCAGCGCGCGAGAAAAAATTTTGGGCACTTGGAGCAATCGCTCAGCACGAAACGAAGCACCACGAAACGGACAGAGCAATCGCTCAGCACGAAACGAAACGGACAGAGCAATCGCTCAGCACAAAACGAAACGCCACGCGCGAAACGAAACGAAAAATACCCTTTATCAGTAGACTGAGAAAGGAAAAGTTTTTGGACCTCGTCGTTCTATGGTTTGTTAGTAGACTGAGAAAGGAAGGCGCGGGCGCGCGCGAA
>JACLAC010011716.1_pt1 | contig 21386 bp, 23 predicted proteins | sample 8027881 | NCBI WGS metagenome assembly JACLAC01 (sample SAMN15725517, study PRJNA655200) | protist metagenome | isolation source: fluorescence activated cell sorting (FACS) single amplified genomes of... | place: Spain: Blaines Bay Microbial Observatory, Mediterranean Sea | collected 2016-01-19 | reverse complement strand
AATACTTCGCAAGAGGCATCACTGATTATTCAAATGCAAAGTTGAACATTACAATAAGATCGGAACCTTCAGCAGGTTCTGTTGAAAACATGAAGAAAGTGAACAACCGAGAGGCCGATCTTGGAATCACCTACTCTGGTGACCTTTATCTTGGAAGGAATGGATTTCTAGTAGGTAAGAGAAGCAGGCAATATCGAAATGTCTATGCCCTGTCTTACTTGTATGGTGCGCCAGCACATCTTGTCGTACTGAAGAGCTCTGGCATCAACTCAATTTTTGACTTAGCTTTCGGAAAAAGGATCGCTATCGGCAAGGTGGGCTCCGGTTCTGCCACTGCAGCACAAAGACTCTTTGATGGATTGAAGATCTGGAGCAAAATCCAGCCTAGATATATAGGATTCAATGAAGGTGCTGAGGCATTAATGGCAAAACAAGTTGATGCACTTTGGGTCTTTGCGGGGTTCCCAAATTCTGCAGTAACGCGTGTTGCATCAATGGGAGTGATCAAGCTTCTTCCTATCCATAGAGATGTTGAAGAAAAAAGTGATTTCTTTGCTGATCACCCTTTCTACTCAAAAGTGATCATTCCATCAGGAACTTATCATGGGGTAGATTATGATGTCGTCACTTATCAAGACTCAACTCTCTTAACAGCAGGCAGAAACGTTTCCGTTGATGCTGTTGAAAAAATATTGGAAACAATATACACACCTGATGGCTTGGCTTATTTGGTTAGGGTTAAATCAACGGCAAAGGATATGAGTATTGATTCCGGTTTGACAGGAATCGTGACTCCACTTCACCGAGGTGCAATGAGATTCTGGAAATCAAAAGGCAAAATATTGAATTCACAGCAGACCAAATGAATGCAGGAAAAGCTTTGACTATCTCATTCATCAAACAGGTACTATGCCTCGAAACTGTTCTTACCCCTATTTACATACCTTGACGTTCTCCGTTACTTCCTAGATATCATTGGCTTGGTTTATTCATCTAATGAGTAACGTTAAAAGGAGTCTATTTTCATATGATAGATAGTAGTTATACACATCAAAACAAATCATTTGGTGGGAAATGAATAAACACTAAAATACATATAGCTTATCTGATACTGCCCTACATTTCATGAGGTATTCTTTGATGAAAATCCAATAATTTTCTATTCCTCAAAAGTAGAATTTTAAATTGCTAAAATTTGCATTGAAGAAAAGTGTTTCTCCAGTATTAATCAGGTGCAATTATAGTTAAAGCTAAACGATCTATTTCATGTCTCTTTCCGATTAAATTGTTGATGCGTTGTTAGACAAAAGCCAATGAGTCAAAATTCATCTACACTAGTTCTGATTTGCGAATAGGAAGTCTTCGTATTCTTTTCTCAGTTACTGCGAATACAGCATTGGCAACAGCAGGTCCAACAACTGGAGTACCAATCTCTCCAATTCTTCCTTGTTTAGCATTACTTGGGACTAGGTGAACATTAATTAATTACAGTCTTTTATAACGTTTTTAAATCAGAAATTTTCCTCGTAGGAGAGAAAAGATGGCAATTACTTGTCTGAGTTACTTAGGTGTAAATTCGGAGCATTCTGAAGATTGGTTAGATTTTGCAACTAAAATTTTAGGAATGCAAGTAACTGAAAAATGTAAAAATAGTTATAGCTTTCGTATGGATAATCAAAAACAACGACTATCAGTAAATTATGAAAAAGATTCTTACAAATTTTTCATTGGTTTAGAGGTTGATTCTCTGAACGATTTGGAAAGTTATGCTGAACGATTAGAAAGAGCAGGCGTTTTAGTTTACCAAGGTGGCCCAAACATTGCTGACAGGCGATTTGTTGAATCTCTCATATACTTCCACGATCCACAAAATAATAGAATTGAGTTAGTTTATAAGCCTATGCCAGATGAAACTACATTTGTTCCTGGAAGGCCAATTTTGGGATTTAAAACTGATGTATTAGGTATGGGTCATGTGGTTCTCCAAACTGATAATTTAGCAGTGTTATTGCCCTTTTATCGAGATCTACTCGGGTTTTGCGTTAGCGATTTTACCCTTACGCCCGTTACTGCATATTTCCTACATATTAACAATCGCCACCATAGTTTTGCATTAATCAATACAGGCAAAACGGGCTTACATCACTTTATGGTTGAATATAATCATTTAGACGACGTCGGCCAGGGGTATGATCTCCTAGAGTACAAGGAGAACTCAATAGCCTACACGCTTGGCAGGCATACCAATGATTATATGACGTCATTCTACACTTATTCCCCATCAGGGTTTTTAGTTGAAGTAGGTTGGGGTGGGCGAATTATTGATCCAAGGAATTGGGTTCCAAAAGAAATGGATATCGGTCCCAGTTTCTGGGGTCATGAACGGTTACATTTACCTGATGAATTGAGAAGAAAATTCCGTAAAAAACGCTTAGAAACTGCTGCCAAAGGTATGAAGTCCCCTCCAATAATTAATTGCCCTTGGTTGTATTCATAAATCATAAAATACTTGAATGATTTTTCTAATCGTTTCTATCATAAAGTCTTATTCAGTTTGAATATTTTATTGTGCAAAAAAAGTGTTTGATTACGATATTGTAATAGTTGGATTTGGTCCAACTGGTAGTACATTAGCAAATCTGCTGACTTTGAGTAACATTTCTACTTGTATTATTGAGCGAGAAGACTCTCTTTATAATTTACCAAGAGCAGTACATTTCGATGATGAAGTTATGAGAGTCTTTCAAACTATTGGTATTGCAAACACTTTGCGAAAATACCTAATTATAAATCGTGGAACAAGATTTATTGATAAAAACGGTCAGATTCTATTAGATTGGCCTAGACCCAGAAGTAATACAATAAATGGTTGGAATGCTAGCTACAGGTTTCATCAGCCTGATCTCGAGCGAATTTTACGTCGAAGAGTAAGAAATAAAAAATTTATTGATGTTTTTGAAAATGCAGAATTACAGAATATTACTGATCAAGGTTCTAATGTTAAAATTACATTTAAAAATCTGAAAAATGGAAACTTGAAAACCGTAATTTCAAAATATGTAGTGGGTTGTGACGGAGCTCGTTCTTTGACAAGAGAATTAATGAATGTTTCCATGGAGAGCCTTGGCTTCAAGCAAACATGGATAGTCATTGATATGATCATGAACTTACAAGAGAGGTCTCTGCCCGATCGTACAATTCAATATTGTAATTTAGAAAGGCCGATGACTTACTGTCGAAATGTTGGGAGGAGGAGGCGCTGGGAATTTGCAGTTCTACCAGGGGAAAATCCACAAGATTTTCTTCTTCCTCAGGCAATTTGGTCTTACTTGGAAAGGTGGATAAGTCCAACTGAGGCAAATTTAGAGAGACAAGCTGTATATACATTTAAATCAGAAGTAGCAGAAACATGGAAAAAAGGGCGCTTGTTGTTAGCTGGGGACTCTGCCCACTTGATGCCCCCTTTCATGGGGCAGGGAATGTGTGCAGGAATTCGGGATGTTTCTAATTTGGCGTGGAAACTGTCATTTTGTGTCTGGAATGGTCACAGTGAAGAATTGCTTGAATCCTATCAAAGTGAGAGGTATCCAAATGTAATTGAGTACATAAAAACTTCGAGTTACATGGGTGATTTCATCAATACTTTGGGAAGCTTTCAAGTATCAGATACTGTTTTCAAGAAAAAGGATGGCACTGCAGAGATGAAATCAATAGAGCCGAAACTTGGTTTTGGACTGGGTGATTTGCAAGACCCTTTAAGGGGTAAGAAATTTCCAAATATCAATTTAGTAGACGGCTCTTCCTTCGACCAATATTTTGCAGTAAGACCTATAATTTTAACAAATATAAGCATCGAAAAATCTGAGGCTGATTTTGGAAATTCAGTGATCTTTACGAAAGAAAAATCTGACCTTGCTTCAATATTAAAAAAGTATGCAGTAAACGCTCTCCTTATTCGTCCAGACAGATATATCATGGCTAGTCTACCAATAAATAGAAGTGATGATGAAAAACTATTTTCAGATAAAGAATATGATTTATTGAAATTTATTAATGCTAACAAAAGTTTTTTAGCATAATATCATATCCAAAAAAATCTTTTGGGCGAAAATTAGTATTTATTCAATACAATTTACTATGCAGACTGTCGATTTTAGATTTAAATACTCACTTGACGTTTTTATATCAAATGCGATACCAAGAGTGGCAAATCATTAACTTTCCCAATGAGTGCTAAGTTACACTCCATTTTGCAGCAGCAAGGGTATTGCTAGATAGCAGCCAAGAAGCTATGTGAACTAGTATCTTTGTCTTCCCCACTCCAGCAGGCGGTCAAAGAAAACTACACTCTTACATTTGACACTGCCGTCAGATACGTAACCATGCAGGAATTCCTGAAGATTGCCGGTCAAACTATTGCCTACGCGACTAAATATCTCTCTTGAGTCGTTCGAATCAATGGCAATAAAATTAATCCTCTGCTTCGACAAAAAAGAAACTCCCGTTAATTTGGAATGTCAAAAGCTAAATCATTGATTTCCTAGACAGCAAAAAACTTCCATATCAGATGGAATATGTTTTGAGAGCGTCAATATTCAATTCGACCCCCAAGCCAGGTTTTTCAGGTAATTTCACTATTCCATCCTTCATTTCGAGTGGTTCACTGACTAAATCTCTACGCAAAGCTGATTCACATAATTCGCTTGGTAAATACTCAATGTAAGGGCAGTTCGGTATAGCTGCCGCCATGTGTACAGATGCGGCAATGCCTATGCCTGTCTTCCAACAATGCGGCACGATTAATCGGCCTCGATCTTGTGCCATATGGCACACCCTCATTGCTTCAGTCAATCCTCCAACACGTCCTACATCTGGTTGCGCGACCTGCATCTGACCACGATCCAACAGTTCTAGAAACTCAAAACGGGTATTTTGCCATTCACCTGCAGCTATGCGCATCGGTGCTTCGCGGGATAATGTAGCATACCCATCCAAATCATCGATTTGCAGAGGAGTCTTGAGAAAAAATAGATCCAAGTCATCCCATTTATTAACAGTGCGTAGACAAGTATGAACATCGGACCATCGATACTGCACGTCAACCATCATCGCAAAGTCTGGTCCTACAGTCTCTCGACAAGCACGAATAATTTCGGTCATCTGTTCATCGCTCCCTTGTAAACCAGAATGATTTTAGGGCCCAGCAAGAGTACATTCCATTTTTGCAGCTTTAAAACCGTACTCTTGAGCGCGTTTTGCCCAAGATACTAAAGAATCGCCATATTGCTCTACTGAATTACCCTCGGGCTGCAAAGAAGCATAAGGTATTATGTAGTCACGCATCGCGCCACCCAAAAGTTTGTAGCACGGTAGACCCGATGCTTTGCCCTTAATATCCCAGAGAGCCATATCAATTGCCCCAATGGCACAGATGACTGCTCCCCGCCTACCACTCATTGCGGTAAAGGTATATAATTTTTCCCAGAGCGCGCTTGTATCGAAGGGATCCTCTCCGATTAACAGATTTTTCATTCCCTGGGCCATTGTATGGCTTCCAGGCGCTTCAATTGCTGCTTTGACAAGCCAAGGTCCTGTATCAGTTTCCCCAATTCCAGTGATTCCTTCGTCTGTGTGTACTAATACCACTACGTCGTCTTGCGAGGAGGAAGTTGCATCCTCTTTGAGATCAGGTACAACAACGATATGGCATTCAATATCAGTAATTTTCATGCTTCAGAATTTTATTAGAGTTCTAAATTTTAAAATGAAAGTGACATCTTCCGGGTACAATGTTTTTTGACATTGGGCACGAGACTAACTCTAATTTTAGTTTCAACTCAAGAATAGAAACACAAACATGATTTAGACAAAGTGGTCATAAAGACTACACTCGCTAACTAATCCTTTCCAGCTACTAGACAAATCAGAAAGTGTCCAATAACTTTATTTGATATCAGTTCCTTGCAGTTCTCACTAAGATGGATACGACTCTCCAAGGGTTTTTTGGATGGCTTTGATAGGCGTCATTCTCATCTAGAATATCAGTAACAATCGGTTGCCACTAAAATAGTCCAAGAGGTTCCCGTGCGAAAGAATCCGGACACTTGCAAATATCTTGAACTTCCCTATTCCAGAGCATACCAGCGCCATCGTTTTGAAGAAATCCAACCTGGACGCACCTTTGTAGACCGACATTACTATTGGGTATTGGTGGAAGCGATGGTGGCTTATGCAGATTGGATAGTTTTTATAGAATCGTTTCAGCAAACTAAGAGATCTCTCTGGCATCCCAAAAGAATTCAGGCCGAATTACTGCCTGAGAGACACGGTCGTCTCAATGATGTTGTCAAATGGGGCAACATTAGCTGAAGTCGCACACCAGTTGTGACATGCCCTGGGCTCACCAATGACCCGGCGTTACGCCAAGTTTATTCCAGCAGCCCAACAAGGCATCGCCAACAAAGCACAGGAGGTGATGAGTTCATTGTTTGAGCCACAAGAGGAGACATTTGTGGAGACTAGCCAGGCTTCCCTCTTACAGGGTTGAACAGATGTTTAAACCCAACTAACCATACACCCAGCAAACGTCCTAAAGTTCTTACAAAAAGGTATTTAAGAAAGGTACTGATGAAAATCATCCTTCATTGATGTGACTCGAACACGTGGGGATATAGTCCGCACGACAAATACCGCTATGGCCTAAATTTAAGATGGACAGGAGTACTCTAAAATAAGTTTGGGGATCAATTTTCGGAATTTACTGTGTAATCTCTAGTAGTTGATTTATTTCAGCGGTATTCATTCAACATCTCTTCCACCCACATATCAAGATAACTGCTTTACGTATCAAAAGGCGGCCCCTTGGGTGGGATGAGGACATTGACTTTCAGGTCATTAATGGACCTCAAAGTGAGAGTTGAAAAGTGTTTAGACTAAAACTCATAACACAATATTAAGCAACAGTTGCTTGGCACCCATCACCGTAAATGGAGACCACAGTGGTTAAACACTTAGGTCAAGCAGGTTGTAGTTGCTTAAAGATGCCCTAACTGCTTCTGACCAAACCACCTGCTCATTTAAACCTGATAATGGTTTGTAGTCGTAAGATGTTTCATGAGGGTAATGCTGCCTTCGCGCATCAATGGCGTAATCAATCATCCGTGACCTCTCCAGGATATGAGCCTCATCATAAACTGCATTCTCGTTATGCAGGCCAGCCTCAACGTTGAGTATTGAAGAACGCCGGTTGAACCCAAAAGTCAAAGACACACGTTCCTTGTTGCTATTGTTGGCAAAAGAGCCATGTAGTAATTGACGATTATGCATGACTACATCACCCGGACCACACAGGTGAGGTACGGCACCCATGATACGGTCGCTGCCTGCCTCATCTACCAGTTGCTTGATGTCGATCTTGCCTTGGACATGGCTGCAGGGTAACACCCAAAGGCCATTTCCCCCTGAACACCCATATAATTGTACCTGAAAGGTCATACCATAGATATCCTGATCCCATTTTGGATGATCCCAATGAGTCGCACCGTCCTGATGCTACGCAGTAGCTGAACCAAGGCCCGCTTCCTTTATCCATAATGCCTCATTAAACGGTACAAAATCATCGCTAAAAATCGCCTCTGCAATTGCCAATAGATGAGGGTGGCCCGTAATTCGGAGCAGAGCATCTGAATACCGCAAAGGCCCCATAATCATATAAACAATCTCATCCGGCAGTGATTCATCAGCCAGTGGCTCGGACATCCTTACACTATAGCGCCCACCACTATGCTGGGTACCACCAAGTGGATCACTTAGAGGCCTAGCCCAAAAAAGGGCTGGCCCCTTAGAATTAACACCCAGGGCTGGCCTTCCATAAAGATCAAGTTCGGCATCACTTGTTATCGGGTAATTGGCCTTCATCGTATCAAAATCGTCCTACCAATCCTGCAAATCCTTCTTGCTTAGAAAATTTTCCAGAACGTAAAACCCATATTTTGCGTATCCTTCAAGAATCTCAGAAGCAACATTCCCTTTTCTGTCAAACTGCATCGGGCCTCGATTCGGGAGTGCCATGGCAGCCTTTTCGCCTTCTCGAACATATTCTCCAAACTTTTCAGAATAATTATTCATTTTGCATTCATATAAGTGTCTCTCTCCTCGTAAGATATTTTCTGGGTGTGATGAAAGTTAACAGAGATTATTATCGGTCATTTCTCTAACTACCATTTCTATCCAATCAACTCGAATTTGCGCCAGGCGCCACTGCGGAAACGTCCAATCAAAGCAAATAGCAGCAGTGGTGAACTAAAAATGTGGATTCCGAGCACTACACTCGGAGAGAGTTCGAATAGACGAATCAGGATAACCACAAGAGCATATTGAAACCACCAGAAAACCGCAGAGATGGTCATCGTCCCGTAGGTGTCTCCAGCCCCCCTTAGCGCACCGCCCAATATAGCAGACCAGGCCATGATGAATACCATGAAGGCATAGAGTTGAGTCCCCCAGATTGCAAGATCGTTGATTTCTGCAGCAGAGTCGGTTTTTAAGAACATTCCGACCATCTCAGAGGTTGCAAATAGACAAACTGAGGAGATAATCAGAGCGTAGACAGAGGCTAGAGAAAGACCAGAAAAAACAGAGTCTGAGGCATTGCTTGGGTCACGGGCTCCAATGAGGCGCCCTGTCAGGCTCATTGTCCCAATCTCTAGACCAAGTACTGGAATGAAAAGAGTATGAATCCAAGTGAAAACAATTGTAATGGCGGTAGAAATCTCAACTCCATAGGACTGAAAAGCGAGAATCATCAAATCAATAGCGAAAATCAGCAGAGTGATACGCAACCCACTAGCAAATCCGAAGTGCACAAGCTTTTTGAGAATTCCCAGATCCAACCGATAACTCTTTGAAAGTTGGTATTCTGGAAGCTGGATCTGTCTGAAGTAGATAACGCACAAAGCGAATAATCCAACGAACCAAGCGAACACAGTACCGTAACCTGCTCCTGCAATACCAAAGGCAGGAAAGCCCAACTTGCCAAAAATCAATACGTAGTTAGCGCCAACGTTAGCGAGACCCATTAATAAGGTCGACAACAGTATAACTCTAGTTTTGCCCAACCCCCCAAAGTAGCTACTTAAGCTTTCTCGAAACAGATTCAGCCCGTAAAAAGCCATTAAGATGGTGAGGTAGGTCTGAGCCTGGTGCGTTTCCTTATTAGAGAGCCCAGCTGTTTCCAGCAACCATCTACCTGCAGGGATTAAGGCAAAGATGATAGGTATGCTTAAACAGCTAAATATGATGGTTTGAGTGAGTACCCTAGGGCAGGTGGGAAGTTGTCGGGCACCCAAATGTTGCGCAACCAAAGCGGTACTGAATCCGATGACGCCAATGAAGAAAGACGAAAAGGCCAAGGAGGTAAAGCCTCCACTCAAGCAGGCGTTCATTGCTTCTGCACTGACCTGCTTGAGATAAAGCCGGTCAATGAACATCATCATTGCCACTGTTGATGTGGAGAGCATCAGTGGAAAAGCAATGTCCATCATCGGCTTGATTCCACCGGGACCCTGAAGCCTTTTCAATACTTTATTTATGGGCATTCCTCGCCATGCTGGAAAGCCACTAGATTTACAGTAGCTACCATAAACTTGTGCGCGCTACTGGGACTTCGGGCAAAAGCAGATATCGTTGTAAGGCTTATTAGAGTCAGGCCAACAACAAGTCTTCTTATCAGTATGATTTCTCCATTTATGTTTTGTTAAAGTATTGTTCTGAAGTTCGCCATTTAGTTCCTTCGAGTCTCTCATTTGAGAATAGCTATCTACCAAGGTTATACATACCGAGGCCAACTATTCTTTAAATTACTTACAAGCTGCCATGAAAATTCGGAAATCTTATCATTACTAATTGTAATGTTTGGGGAATTTGTACCACAAAATTGAATTTTTAAAAAGTTTGAGGGAAAAAGTAAGAAATAAAAAAATACAAATCTGCTTTTAGCATGGATATATGTTTGAGAAAGCAACAAAAGATTTCTTTATCCACCAAGAGATATCCAAGGCCTGATTCCAAGCACTATTGGAGTGTGGGAGTACCTGTGTGCATACTGGGATTGTTTTGCGCTACTGGCTATTTATTTATAAATATTAAAAATATCAAATACTTAAATAAATTTTTAGAAATTTGACATCTAAAATTCAAGAAGCTAAGAGCTTTGCGTGAGTTAGAAGATCAAGGCCTTATAAAGGTAGAACGACATCCCGGGTCAAATCCCAGAGTGATGGTAGTAGATCCGCCCTCGGTACGAAGTAACTGACCAAGCTTTGCCAATAGCAATACGGTTAACTATGGAAACGACAATGGGAAAAGCGATTGGAAGCATTTTAGAGCCTATCCAGCGTCCATAGGACTTGGCCGAAATCTGCAACAGAGACTGGCAGGGGTGTGGCCCTTTCCCAGATTTCTCAGCACTACGGAAAGTCCAAGGAGGCTCTCTGGAAATGGCTCAATTCCAATGAAGAACGCAGAGCTGATTACATAGCAGCATTGGAAGGTCGAGGGTTTTTGCACTTGGAGCAAATTGAAAGACTGGTAGTGGATGTGGAAGCTGGGTGGATTGGTGCCCGTGCAGGTGATGTGGCAGTCCGAGCAAGAACTTGGCTTGCCGGTAGGCTAATCCCAAACTGTTGAGTGAAAAGTGGCGTGGTTCTCTGGAGGTTCAACAAACTGGTGTCAGACAACTGCATCTGGAAGCGATGAAAAAATTCTGTGAGAAACGTAAGCAGGAATTAAAAGCTCCATACACAGTGATGGTTGAAGCTGCACACGCGTGAAACAGGTAAGCCTGTGGTTGAAATCACAGGCTTAGTTTTTTTGATGGAAAGGTGCGTTGCTCATTGGTAGGGAGTGCGCCCCTTTGGTGTTGGTTCGATATAAGATGCACCTCCGTCAGAGGGCGTTGAAATCCCGATATCCCCATGCTCTAACGCACGTCCCGATGCCTCCAATTCGGCTGCAGCTTTAGCAGCAATCTCAGGTGCACCACCAGGCGGTCCTGCAAGCAATGGTTGAATAGATGCAGGTGGTGTGGCTTTGATTAGTTCAGCTATGGCCTCTACTAGCTGTTCTGCGCCACCATCTTGCAAAAAATGTCCAACGCCTTTGATCGTGACATGCTCTACACCGGGGTGTTTTGTGCCTGGGCAGTGTTTTAACCAGATAGCATCGGCACCCGCCATCACTGTATCCTCGTCGCTAAAGGCAAGCAGCACCGGCTTAGTGAATTTTTGGAACACGCCCCAGGCTGCAGCATTGTTTTCAGCCTCAGTCATGGCGGGGCGACCGGTAGGATCAGTGGCAGGTGTTGGCACGAGTTCTGGAAACATCCTTGCGCCTGCTTTGTAAGTCTCTTCCGGGTATGGCGCGTCATAAGCTGCCCTTTCCGCCGAATCTAATTCAGGATTACTCGGCCCGATGGCTTTTTGCGCTATGATTTGACTAGGCCAGCGACCACCCCGCTCTTTAGTGAAGATGTCATCTTTCAGCCCTGTGCGGAAGGCAAAGGTCTTCCAGCTATAAAATCCTGGTGAGACTTTGAAAAAGCGGTCATCGCAGGTCGGCAGCATTGTGTTTGCTAAAACCAAGCGGCGGAAGGTGCCGGGATGCGCTGCGGCAACGCGCGTTCCGATTAGACCTCCCCAGTCTTGCAGCACAGCGGTCAGGTTTTTGAGGTGCAGGTGATTGATCAGCAGATCGATGTTCCAGCCGATGTGCCGCTCGTAGGTATAATCCTCTTCACGGCTTGGCTTGTCGCTGCGGCCACAGCCCACTTGGTCAAACAAGATAACGCGATGACCGGCGGTTACCAGTGGTGGGATCATCCGTCGGTTTAGATATGACCAAGCCGACATGCCGTGGGTGAGCAGGATTGTTTCTTTGGCATCCCTTTCACCGAGGTCATAATACGCGATACGCACATCCAGACCATACAGCCTGCTAGTGAAATACTCTGGCCCATAGTCCCAAAGCGGCAGATTTATGAAGCAGACATCCGGAGTACGCAACACTGAACTTGTCTTTTCAGCTTTTGGATCGCCCTTTAGGTTTTCGTTGTAATCATCCATTTTTTGTAATCCCATTTTAGTGATCAGATTAAACTCATCCCTGCGCACCAGAAAGAGCGATTGAAGCTGCGGCTCCATAATCCTACCCAAATAACCACTACAATATCTGGCTGTAAGTGGTTTGGTTTGAACTATTTATTTACCAAAAGCATCTGCGCCACGAATTTTTCCATATATTACTGAATAGGCAGGTTGAACTATCATTTTTCTGATATTTGACGCTATTTAGCATTAATGTTTTTTTAGACTTTTTTCAGAGTTGTAGCTAAAAGAATTAGTGACAATCCTCTGAATTTATGGGTCATTCACCTCCAGCCAATACCCACCTTGTTTCTCCCCAAGCAGATGGACTGTAACCTACAAATATCTATACCAGCAAAAGAGTAGGTATGCCATTCTAGGAATCCAGTTCAGGTTTTCTTATCAGTTTTTTGCGTTATTCTTTTTCAAAAACTGGTGTATCAAACGACGTGAGAAAACTCTGCCTTCTGGGTATCGCCTAAACCCATTTCTTCATAAAGAAATAATTGCTTGACATTCCCCATCCTCGACGAACATCTATGATTGCCTACAAAATTTGAAGAGCAATTGAAAAACAGTATTGCAGATTATCGGTTGAAAGTGGGGTCAAATTGGGACTGAAAATCAAGGCTAGGTGGCTGGGCAAGAAAATTAGAGGTGCCCAAGAAGGGTGTTTTTCAGTCAGATAAGTTTATGATTTTGCTAAGGAAAAGTATGATAACTGGGGCAAGATTTAAACCTGCGACCTCACGGTTATGAAAACGCAGGTCTTTAAGTGCTACTGAGATCAAGGCTCTCTATCAAAAAACCTTACCTCCCATTGTGGAAGATTTAACACTGGACACCACAACTTCGGGGCAAATCCAACCTCAGTGGAGTGCCGTTCCTGGCAGTACAAGCTATACAATTTACAAAGTTGAGCAGTCTTTGGGAGGCCTCACCGATGTCATCACCTTTGATCAAAATAACTTGAACACTAGCAGCTCCAGTTTACAGACGATAACGGATGTGGCGTCCGGTTGTGTCAGTGGAACCTGCAGCCATACAGATGCGAGTTTGATTACCAACAAAAAATGGTACTATTACAGAATTGCTGCTGTTAATGGTAGGGGACAGGCAATGTTGCTCCGGTTGCTGAAGTTTCTGCACCCGCAAATTAGATTCAAAAAGATTCAAAAATGTCCTACCTGAGCGGTGCTGGTATTCCATTCATTAAGATTCGGACTGTTTTTCCGCCAAGTCCCTGCCTCACCCCTCCCCAACAAAACGGTACACAATCTTTTCTAACAAGGTATCCCCTCGTCACTGAGATAAAAAAACATCATTATCAAGAAGTCAATCTGGTGAGAATGCTTGAAGTTGGTTAGTTTGAATGCAGTATCAATGCTCCAAAGCAGTTTCCCGCTCAAAAGACAGGAGAGATTCAATTCAGAAATGTATTCTGCGGTTCCAACGATTGAAAAATCTACACTGTGTGTCACGGATCTTTTTTAGAACCAGATAGCCTATCAGAAGGAATGTACCTTGGTGGCTGTGAGATTGAATACGGACTGGATAAAGCCAACGATGTAATCACCCCTTTTCAGACAAATCAACCTGAGGCTATTGCTGTCGGTTGAGATGCCAAGGGCCTCAACGTAGAGGATATCCCTAAGTTTGATATGCTGGTGAGAGGGTCGCTAGTTTCAACTAAATGAGAACTTGCAGAATCCACTATTAGGGACACACATACTGCTCAAACAGGAACTGCCCTGAATTATTAGGTAAAAATTCAAATCGTTAATATTTTGGTTTATTATTTCACCATGAGTAACTATTTGTATGATCGTAGTTATTAACTTACTTCTTAAAAGATTTGATCTGTTTAACCATAAAAGGTTCAACCGGAGAATATTTTGAAAAAATTTCAAATCATTGTTTATATTCTTCAGTGCTTTTCATTAATTCTATTTTTTTCTTTAATTGTGAATGCTTGTAGCAGCAACACTACCAAGTCCGGTGAGCTTCATGATAACGAAACAAAAAATGAATCTAACGATAATGGTAGTGTACATGTTTATTTCATGGATTCCCCGATCAGAATGAGCCATGAGGAAATTGGAGAAAAAAGATTTGGAACAAGCTACGCAAATCCTACTGATTCTGGAAGTTTCTTATCCGGGTACTCCGAATATTTAGAATTTTACAATGGGTATACCTATGATCCTTACAGTGACCCCACCAGAGGCGGTGGTCATGGTACAATGATGGCTGGAATAATTACAAATAAAAAATATGGGATTTCACCTAATACTGATATTAAAATTCATTCTGTTTCACGGGAATCAGGAGATTGGTATAATCAATTAAATTGGATAAATAATTATGGTTTGCAACCAGGGATTATCAGTATCAGTACTGGCACTGATCTATTTGGTAAGAATAATATTATACTAAATGATATTAAAGAAATAATGATTGAGATGACAAGTAAAGGATTTATATTTGTAATCTCTTCCGGAGGAAATTTTAAAGGCCCAAGTTTCCCATATCCAAATGGCTATCCTAATAGCCATTGCGAAAGTGAATTTCCCAGGAATTTTTATAGATATGACAATATTTCGATTATAATTACGTCTCCAGTTGGTGTCAACAATCAGGTTGATCCATATGTCAACACAGGTAGCTGCGTAGATTTTTTTGTTAAGATCGATAATATCTATTATCTCGATAGCAAAAGTGACACTGGTGGCGAACTAAACTTTTCGGGTTTAGCATCTTCGCCCACAGCACCATATATTGCTGGGCTAATCGCAAATATAATGGTTGAGAAAAAGTATAGAAAATTTACTCCAAAACAAATCAAAAATCTGTTGATTGAAAATTCAATAAAAAATTTCGTAAAAGACGAAAATGGAAATATGCTTGTAGATCAAGAGGGGCGAGATAATCGCCTTATTGACTCAAATTTTTCCATCAACTAATTTTTTATCCGAGTACAGGAAAAACTATAGGCACTCCTAACAAAAGCTGGGGACCTTCCAAGCTTTTGCGACCGCTTACTGCCCAGCAAAATATTGAAATTAAGAGAGATTCTCCTACTTTATCAGTCCGTGCCAACGCAGTTGTAATTTCTCAACAGTGCTGAAAAGGCTTTCTAAGCTCATTGTCAAAAATCAATTTTTAATATGATGTCGAAATTCATCTCTTTCTTGATCTCATATTTAAAAAACATTCATAGCAAATAAAAAATGGAAGAAACAAGTAGTTATCAATCTTTCCTAAAAAGTCCTTATAAGAGTACAAAACATACAACATATTTTCATATTTATGATAATTTATTCGGTAGGTACAAAGGCAAAGATATCACATTTGTTGAGATTGGAGTCCTAGGAGGAGGATCCCTTTTCATGTGGAGGGATTTTTTTGGGAAAGAGGCAAGAATCATTGGAATTGACCTAAACCCCAGTGCAAAAAAATGGGAGAAAGATGGCTTCGAAATATTCATTGGTAGTCAAAGTGATGTGAATTTTTGGGAAGAATTTACGAAAAAAATTCAAAGAATTGACATTGTCCTTGACGATGGTGGCCATACATACGAGCAGCAAATCCTTACAACAGAGTCCCTTTTGCCCTTCATAAATGATGGAGGGATGCTAGTCGTTGAGGATACGCACACTTCCTATATGAGTAAAAATTTTGGATTAAAGCGATACTCATTTATGGAGTATGTAAGAAGACGGATTGATCGAATAAACTTTCGCTTTGGAGGATTTGATTACAGAACAGCGGAGAATCGAATATGGTCTATCCAAATATACGAATCAATTGTGGCTTTCCACATCAATAAAAAAGCAACTTTTATCTCAGAACAAGTCGAGAATGGAGGGGCTGGCGATAGTGATGATTTTCGCTTGAAAGATAATCCAGTTTCAACTGCATTTGAAAAAGTAGAGCAAAAATATTCATTTATTCGGTTGATTCCTGGGATAAACTCTCTACGCAGAAAATCAATTCGATACACTACAAAATTATCAAACTTTTATAACACAAGAAAATTTTTTTGAGTTCAGAACTCTCTTAGATCAGTTGATCTATCCTCCAGACCACATAGACTCGTGCAGCTACAGCAGGGATGGCAGGATTCGGCTAGTCCCGAAACCATGCTGGAGTAGAGAAATGCCGAACTATTTGATGATCCTCAGTGTTATTCATTCGGTTTTCCTACCTCTTACTGTAGGCTAGCTTGCATCTACTCATCAACACCCCCCAATTTCTTCTTTTTTGTGTAATTACCAGTCAGTAATATTAAAAAATAATCAATTATAGTAGATATTTAATTCTGTATACCTGTAGGGCAAATGAAGTTTGCAACTATGTAATGGAATATATAATTACATGCAAACTATCAATTTACATAGAGAATCCTGATGAACAAGAAACGTCAGTCTACCTTCATTAAGAGCCAAAGGTTACGTCAATGATTGAAGTCGTAGCTGCTGCAATTGTCTTTGAGAATCACCTACTCGCCTTTCAAAGGGGAGCCTCGAAGTACAGTTATGTCGCTAACAGGTTTGAGTTTCCTGGTGGAAAGGTGAGAAAGGATGAACCGCAGGAGGACAGTCTGATAAGGGAATTGAAGAAAGAGTTGGATCTAGACATCAAGGTAGGTGAATGGATAACCATTGTTGAACACAGCTATAAAGATTTTTCAATCAGGATGCACTGCTATTTAGTACATTTGGAAAGCTTCACTGGACTACTGAAAGAGCATATCAGCTATTTTCATGGATCTCTTGAGGATGCAAAACAACTGGACTGGATAGAGGTAGACAAACCTATTTTGGATATCCTCGAGACAAACTACCGACATGTATTCTCCTGATGAAGTCATCGAAGGTGTGTATTCAGGGCTCACTGAGCATAACCCGGATGCATCAAACTATTTTCAGCCAACATCGCAGGTGGTTTTGTCTTCCCCGAGCTGCAAGCGGTCCCACTGACAGCTAGTAGCAGTGCTAAAAATACCAGTCTTACTACACTAAGCGATTTTATCTGTTGAAGGGCTCTGGTATCAGCGTGTGCATGATGATTAATCGAACACGTGAGATGTGAATCGTGTGGAAGGAGGGATCTGGATCTCATAGGATCTCCAGTTTTTCAGACGGTCGGCCGAAGTTTTACTCGGGTGAAGCGACACAGATCTAATGAAGTTCATGGAAGGGACTTCACCTATTGTTCGACAAATATAGATCAGGACAGTGTAGCAATGGATTGATTGTATGATGATGAGTGAGTGTTATAAACTATGATGGGTAGTGTCCCTAAGAATCCACAGATATATACGGCTTCAAAGGTATGCAGAACAAAAAAGCAAACAGAATTTGCCAGACGGGGTTGCTTAATAGGCTAATTGTCTGTGCTGAGATGGAAGTAGAATCGTAATAGCCTGATTGATTGTTGTGTAGATTTTAGGAAGAGATTGGACCGATGCTGGAACAAGTTTTTGAGAAAGAATCTTGTTCAATAGTTGGATGAGTGCACGAACTAAATTCTTGTGGTTAAATCAGTGAGGTTATTGAATATTCATGGTTTTGGATTGCTATCAGAGTAACCGCTTACAGGATTTATGACAGCATTCCGGTTGTAATCTACAAGTGCCTACAGTAACAGTTGGGCAAGGATGATGGCCTAACTAAAGGATTCAGACTTTTAGGTTATTTTAGCCGACTATTTTTTTCAAACACACAGATTGCAAATAACGTGAAAAAACTTTTCCTTCAGAACATCTCACCCAACCGCTAGATTCATAACCAGACAACCTGCTCGACATCTGCATCATCCACAAACGCCAAAGTCCACCCTCAGATCTCTTCTCTTCATGAATTGAGGCATTCTCTGGGAAGTATGAGATTGAACAAGTTCAAGGTTGGCACAGATAGCCGTAACCGAACTCTACTCAGTCCATTTCGTAGTAGGACTGGGCGTAACCAACCGAGTAATAGCAAGTTTGTCTTCGGTTCTTCTGTCTGGCTACGCAGTCTGATCAAACCTGCTGAAGGGTGGGGCATTGCCTACATCGATTGGTCTCAGCAGGAGTTTGGAATTGCCGCAGCACTCTCTGGTGATCAGGTAATGCAGCAGGCCTATGCTTCGGGGGACCCTTATCTGGAGTTTGCCAAGCTAGCCGGGGCAGTTCCGCCCGATGCAACGAAGAAGTTCCATTCACATCAGAGGGCGTTCTATAAGCAAACTGTGTTGGCAGTGAACTATGGAATGGGGGCAGAGTCACTGGCAGAGAGAATCCAGCAGTCTGTAATTGTCGCCAAAGACTTACTGCGCAAGCATCGGCAGACCTTCAAGACCTTTTGGCATTGGTCCGATGGCAGTGTCGACTACGCTCTTTTACACAAAAAGCTTTGGACTGTCTTTGGTTGGCAGATTCAAGTGGCTGGGAAGGTTAATGCCAGAAGTTTAGCCAACTTCCTGATGCAGGCCAATGGTGCAGAGATGCTTCGAATTGCCTGCATCCTGATGACCGAGGCGGGGATCAGAGTCTGCGCTCCAGTGCATGATGCTGTGTTGATCGAAGCTCCTCTGGAAGAACTTGATGACAAGGTTAAGCAAGCACAGGAGTTGATGTGCGAAGCTTCCAGACAGGTGTTGGGAGGCTTTGAGTTGACAACAGATGCGGACATCTATCGCTACCCAGAGCGGTACTGGGATGAAGAGCACGGAGGAGCGTTTTGGGACAAGGTAATGGGTCTGCTTCCAGAGAACCTACTTGTCATAGATTAGCCTTGGATAACCTGCACGCTGGTGAGCACCTACCTGCACACTGGCGTGCACCCGGTCCATCTATTATTCTATATCTTGTTATTAATATTATGTTACCTATTAAGGAGAAGAAATCAGCCTACAAGCATCCTAAACTTGGTGAAATTACTTCAAAGCAAGAGACCAAGCTCTTTCTGCATCCTAAAATAGAGATGTTATGGATAGAAAAGGCTGCGGATCTTGGGATACAGGCACTAATGGTGGGTATTCTCCTGCACTTCAGATCTGTCTGGGGTGGTAGGGACTCTGTTACACTACCAAAGGAATTATTAGATAAGTTTCACATATCCCGTGGTGTAAAACAGAGAGCCCTTAGAAGCACGGAGGAAGCTGGTCTGGTTAGTATTGCTTAAGAAACTGGACATAGCCCTGTGGTTACTTTGTGCAGGGTGTAGCTGTCAGTAAAATAGCTACATTTAAAGAGCCGGATTGGTAAACCCAGAGCCTTTTTCATCTATTATTTTGTCGAACTAATTTATCGAAAATTTGGCCGTGGCTATACTCAATAACGTATGGGGGTGGGGTGTCAGTTGGCGGCGCCTGCTTGCCTAGTACAAATCGCTACTCATAGTCTTCCCAGTTCCAGTCTTGGCCTTCGCTGGGGTCACTAGCAATTTCTTCCCGGATTGTTTCGTTTTTGATGATCTTCCCATCTTTATAATGAACTGCGCTGATTAGTTCACCGAATAGCTCATCCTCTCGTACTTTTGAATATCTTACGAAGCACAGGAAATTATTGTCCTCATAGATTGTTCTATGTGGTCCAATGGTAATTAAATTACCAATACCTGATATCACTCCTTTACTTAATTCCTTATTAATCGAAACACCTTGATTCTCAGATTCATAGTCTGTGTGCACAATTTCATCAAAAAGGGAAAAATTACCTTTTTGTGCTAATTTCTATGCTCTTACAAAAGCATCTGCTTTGGCCATTCTATCACCTTATGACGTTCTTGATTTGATTTCTGCGACTGTATAGCCCACCAACTGCTTGCTGATCACTCGTAATCTTCCCAGTTCCAGTCTTGGCCTTCGCTGGGATCATAGTTAAGTGCTTCTCGTTTGGTGCTCTGAGTAATTATTTTTCCATCTTTGTAGGTGATCTTTGAAGTAACTGAGACAAATATCTCTGTACCCTTGTGGTTGGCAAATCGGTGTACTTCTAAAATTTCTTCATTCTCAGATACAGTCTGCGGCGGGCCAAATGTGATGGTTTCCTTAAGAGTTAAAACAACTGTTTTATCTGCCTCCAAATTTACATCAATACCTGTTCTGTCATCATAAGCAGCATATTCTGGATGATAAATTTCATCGACTAGAGAAAAGTCCTTTTCTTGGAAGGCGATTCTCCAAGCTTTATCAAATGCTTCTGTTCTAGTCATTCTCCATCTTGTTGCTGGATTTTAAGATTTATTTTCCTATATCTTACAGCAACTTTGTTTGCTGTCCCTGAAAAGAATAAGAAAAGTATTTGAGACAGAGAAGAAGGGGAGAGTATCCCAAAATCTATTTCTCAGAAAGAGATAACGGAAACAAAGTCTAAGAATCAACAGCCAACGATGTATTCTGTCGAACTAATTTATTGAAAACTAGGGCGAGGCTGTACTCAATAACGTAGAGGGGTGGGGTTTCACTTTGTACCTCCTCTCCTGTCAAAAACCGTTACCCACTTGGATGACTTTAGAGCAACTGCAGGATACTTGGCCTTATCGCCAAATCCTTTCTGTATGCTTTGGCGCCACCGCTTTTTTGAGTTGTAGTACAAGCATATAAAAAAGAGCAAAGGCCATTTTCTGGGCCATATCGAGAAGTAATTACGATATTTTGCTACTATTTTGGAAAATGATTGTATGTATTGGCTAATATCCCAGTAGATATCTGTATCTTTCTTTATTATCCTTCGGATTACATATCCGGTGGTCTAAAATTTTGGTTTTGCAGATAACTTTGCTTGCTGATTTGCCATGATTTTATTGAGATCAAGTAATACAAAATTGCTTTGTCTTTGAGTGCAACTTGCTGAAATCTGACAACGATGAGGAGCTATGGCAAACTTTATGGCTGTCGTCAAACTTAGCAAATCTACTTTTGAAGAGTGGAAGCAGGGAATGGACGAAGATGCAGAGATGACTCAGATGTTCATGCGAGATGTGATGATCGGTAAGGTTGATGACTACACTGCAATAGTGTGTGCAGATGTTTTTGATCCGGAACTACAGCAACAATATATGTCTGATCCAGCATTACAGGAAATGGCAGAAATGTATGGAGCCGAGCATTCACTCTATTTAGCTAAACTTGTTGCAACTTCTTAGTTGCACGAGTTGTTCTGTCAGAATTAACTTCTGTTGAAAGAGGGAAATCTTATATGAAATTACTTGTCAGTGTTAAAGTCACCCAAGGATATCAACATTGGAAAAATGAATT
>JACLAC010021438.1_pt1 | contig 21392 bp, 24 predicted proteins | sample 8027881 | NCBI WGS metagenome assembly JACLAC01 (sample SAMN15725517, study PRJNA655200) | protist metagenome | isolation source: fluorescence activated cell sorting (FACS) single amplified genomes of... | place: Spain: Blaines Bay Microbial Observatory, Mediterranean Sea | collected 2016-01-19 | reverse complement strand
TCACAAAAAACTTTGTTCATCGTCTTGGAATCGAGAGAATGTCACAGATTGGTGGACTGATTTATATGGTAGCAACCAGTGCATTACTGCTACCAAGTGTTGTGGGTTGGTATCATCCTACTTTGATTGCGATTCCATGTTTCTTATTTGGTTTTGCATCAGGTTTTGTAATCGCTAATTCGACTATGGGTGCGATTGCAGCAGCAGGAAAGCTTGGAGGAAGTGCATCAGAAATCGTCGGTGCAGGCCAAATGGGGTTTGGCATCTTCGGGGGATCGTTGGTGGTCAGCGTGGGAGGTTATGAGCATTTTGAGAATGGAGTGCTGATACTTATTGGATTGGCGACTTTTTCCACCCTCTCATCTACGCTGGCTAAACATTTTAGCGAGACCCTGCCTGTTGCAAAAACTACTGAACAGTAAGCTTCTTGAAATATAGATTCAGAAGACACTAGAAAAAATAAGGATAAGAATACGGGATGTGTAAAGAGATCTCCTGAGTTGGGAAGTGGAAAAGATATGTATAAAACTACTTGCCAAGATGGCATCGTCCCTACCTCAGATCAATGTGGGTCAGATGTAATATTGGATGAGATGAGACCGATTCAGCTTTGTTGTTGCAGCTTTGCACTACCGCCTGGGTCCCACTGAAAATCAATATAATTGGAACTCAGCTTTGAAAAATTGAGGGAAGTTAAAAAAATTAAATGAATTATTCATCTTTTTGCTAGCACGCGCTTTTCCAGGCCTGGGTAGCAAAACCCCAAGGTTACACCACGGGCGATTAGGGATATCAATAATGCTGTCCACAGTCCGAACAAGCCAAAGATCGGTACCAAAAAGATCAAAGCGATTCCATAGATCAGTAGGCTGATAGCCATCATATTGCGCATGTCTCTGGTTTGTGTGGCACCAATGAATATCCCATCCAACATCCAGGATCCCACCCCAAAAATTGGCATGAGCAAGAGAAACGGAAAGTACTTGACCGCGGTTTGCCGTACTTCTTCCGACTTACTGAGCAATTCGATCATCCAATTTCCAAACAAAGCAATCGCAAGTGTCAGTAACAAGGCGATTCCTACCGCCCAGTAACTGGCCATCAATACACTGCGACGGAACCCCGACCGACTGCGCGCACCAATCGCCTGACCAACCAGGGTCTCGACAGCAAAGGCGAACCCATCTAGTGCGAAGACAGTAACTATAAGGAATTGCCCAAGCACATGTGTCGCTGCCAGTTCAACCACCCCAAAATCAGCAGCAACAAAAAGGAATGAAACCGAGATGCACTGTAGTATCAAGGTTCGTAGTAAGATGTCCCGATTGACATTCACCATGCGCAACAACATGTCTCGATCAAATACTCTGGACCAGTTACGCCAGTCCCTACCCAGCAAGGTGTTCCGGCAGATTAATAACCCAAGTACTAGAGCGCTGATTTCTGAAAGAAAACTTGCCCAAGCGACACCTTGCACTCCCCATCCCTGACCAATCACAAACCAGAGATCTAGCAGGATGTTGAGCCCATTCATCCAGATCTGTAACAATAAAACTGAGCGGGTGCGCTCCTGGGCAATCAACCAGCCATTCAATCCGTAGATAGCAATTGCAGCTGGAGCACTGAGCACTCGGATCTGCATGTATAATCGTGCCTGGGTCTCTACTGCTTCGCTAGCAGGAGAGAGTTGGAAAGCCAACCAAAATAGAGGGACCTGTAAGGCTATGATAAGTAGTCCAGCGGCTCCTCCCAGTAGAAGTACCCGGGTTAGAATCGCGTTCACCTCGGCACTATTCTGAGCTCCAAAGGCTTGGGAAGCTAGACCCGTGGTGCCCATTCTCAAAAAACCAAAGAACCAGTAGGTTGTATTAAGAATCAAGCCACCCATTCCCACCGCGGCAATTGGAATGGGAGAGTCGATTTGTCCTACCACTCCCGTATCTACTAAACTCAGTAGCGGTACGGTGACATTAGCTAAGACAATAGGAATGGCGATGTTGAGAATCCGCTGATGAGTGATCTGCATCCGTGCTTACTGAGGAGGCTTGAAAGTGTGCACCATTGAATCAAATTCTTTCTATGATTGTAGCGATCACTGGACTTGCAGCAAAAATCCTACAAAATTGTTTGTCTGCCTTTGTTAAAACTGTTTTCTAAACCAGAGAATTTAAATGATCGTCGATACCACTTGGCTGCACCAGCGAAAATTTGTCTCCACCTGTCCATCTGGCTTCAAACTGGAAATGGACGCCACCGAAAAGTATGGGGGCTTGGGAGAAGGCCTCACTCCAATGGAGTTGATACTAGCAGGTGTTGCCGGATGTATTGGGATTGATGTGACAATGATCCTCAAACGCCACCTCGAGCAAATCAACAAGTTACACATCCGCACAGAGGGAGTGCGTCACAAAGAATTACCAACCAAGTTTACCGAAATCAAGGTGACCTTTGATGTGGAAGGAGAGATTGACGCTTATCGAGTCTGGCGGGCAATTCACTTGGGTCACCAAAAATACTGTGCGGTGTCTGCTTCGCTAACTGCTGAAATGCAACATTTTCTGATCCTCAATGGAGAGGTAATTTTAGAGCCTACTGAAGAACTCAGTTCCTGAGCAATACGGTCTGACCTTTGTTGAAGATTTCTTGATAGAAAATCTGCTCTTTCCCCAACCAGCCCCAAGGAAATTATGGCTAATGCAGAAGACCTGAAAAAACTAGCAAAATCGACAGCGTGCCCCAATGAGGATTTGAAAAATGCCAGCTTGCGCGGAATCGATCTGAAGGGTGCTCAACTCCGAGGTGCTAACCTTATGCGAGTGGATCTGGCTGATAGCATCTTATCAGAAGCAGACCTGGGTGGTGCCAATCTCGCTGGTGCCAATCTCCGTGGAACCAACCTCGAGTGGGCTGATCTTCGGGGTTCAGATCTTGACGGAGCAGACTTTATGGATGCCAATTTGCGTGGGGCTTTTTTAGGAGGAGCTCGTATTTGCAACACAACGATGCCTGATGGGTGCATCAAGTTTACCGGGTGCTCAAAACAACCCTTTTTGGCAGAGGATACCTCAGAGTGAACTCGTCTCATACCCCGGTCAAGCTGTTGCTCTACTGGTACAAGAAACTTCAGCCTGGATGCCACCTGATTTTGCTGTCAGGAGTGCTGTTACTGGTACTTCCGATCTGGTTGGTGTTCACAACTTCCACACATTCTCCCCAAACTCTGGCTGAAGAAGGAATTCAGTGGTGGATTGGTGATCGGTTGCTTGAGAACTATGTCACCCTATGGTGGCAGGAGAGCGGTTTTCGTCGGCAGGTGACAGTTCCAGGAATGTTGCTTAACAGCACGATTCTTGGGCTGGGCTTCATGGTTGGCTCCCTGGTGATCTCAATGACCGTAGCCTATGCAATCGTATTCTTCCGTTTTCCTTTCGGAAGTTTCTGTTTTTGGATGATTTTTATCACCCTGCTCTTCCCCCTAGAGGCTAGAATCATTCCTTTTTATCAGGTTGTGGCTCATCTAAATATGTTGGATTCCTACAGTGGACTAATCCTCCCCATGATCTCTTCGGCTACGGGGACCTACTTTTTCCGGCAGTTCTACCGGTCTATTCCGGATGAACTGCTGGAAGCCGCTAAACTTGACGGTTCAACCCCTGGCGTTTCTTTATTGATATCCTGTTGCCTTTGTCCAAAACGATGATTGCTGCCATAGCGCTTATTTTGTTTGTGGTGGGTTGGAATCAGTACCTTTGGCCACTGATGATCTCAACCAGTGAAAACTTCACTACCTTGATGCTCGGTATTCGGACAGCACGTGGGTACCAAGGATTTGCCATCGCGATTCTGGCGCTACTCTCCCCCCTACTAGTAGTCATCTTTTTTCAAAGGCGATTTGTCAAAGGATTGCTCGAAGTCTACAAGTGATAAGAAATAGGTAAAAGCCAAGTCAGTCTGAAGAAGTGTCACATGATATTTACAAATAGTTGCATTCTTAGTATATTGTGAGAATATTTTTGATCACTCCCACTGTAGGTAAGGAATGTCTGACTCAGCCAAGTCACTAGACTCCACGGGAAATTCTGACCCAGAAAAGCGTAAGGGGAATAATCGACGACAGTTGTCCGATCGGCGTAGTCAACAAAAGGATCGTAGAGGAGAAGAGCGCCGAGTTAGTCCTCGAAGAGAGAATGACCAGAGCTCTGAATCTGAGACAGAAGAGGCGTTTACAGGACCCGATTGGATGATGGAGGCCCTTCAGGAGGCAGAAAAACGTCAGGCAGAGATGCCGGCGATGGCTCCTCCTCCAGTAGAAATTCCAAAGGAAGGAGAATCCCGCAAGGACGTCATGACGGTAGAGGATGATGAGACCTTTCGCCGTCGCAATCTGATCCTGATTGCCATCATTCTGTTACTGATTGTTTCGTTGTTTGCAGTAATTTTTTACTGACAGAGACCCCTTCTTTTCCCAGCTTGTTCCCTATGGCTACCAGTGTCTTTGATCTCTTCAAGATTGGGATTGGTCCCTCCAGCTCCCACACAGTAGGTCCGATGAAGGCGGCAGGCCTCTTTCTTCAGCACTTGCCTCTCTACCGAGTCGACAGAATCTAAGTAGATCTCTACGGTTCCCTCGGACTGACCGGAAAGGGCCATGGCAGCGACAAAGCCATCCTTCTAGGATTGGAAGGAGAGCAGCCTGAAATTGTAGAAATCGCTAAGATACCCTCCCGTCTCCAGCAAATCCAGACACAGCAGTTACCCCACTTGAATCAACAGTATCCGATCTCGTTTCATAAAAAGCAGGACCTAATCTTTCACCGCCAGCAGACCCTACCTCTCCACGAAAATGGTCTTTGTTTCCAAGCCTGGGATGTAGACGGACAATTGCTTGTAAAGAAGACCTATTATTCGATTGGTGGAGGCTTTGTCCTCGAAGGAAAAGGGGACACTTTGGCGGTTGTTGAGGACCAATCGGAGTTACCCTTTCCCTACAAGAAAGCTTCAGAGTTGCCAGAAATCTGCCGCCAGCAGCATTATTCGATCAGTCAAATCGTCCTGGCTAACGAGCAGATCTGGCTTTCAAAGGAAGAGATTTACCGACGTCTATTGGAAATTTGGGAGGTAATTTAGGAGTGCGTACGATTGGGCTGTGTCAATGAGGGAGTGTTGCCCGGTGGGTTAGAGTGAACCGTCGTGCTCCGAGTCTTCATCGCAAATTGCAGCAGGAAAAGGATCCCACAAACCTGATGGTCTGGGTCAACTTGTTTGCATTAGTAGTCAATGAGGAAAACGCCGTGGGAGGACGAGTGGCAACAGCGCCGACAAATGGAGCAGCGGGCATTATCCCGGCGGTACTCCACTACCTGATGCGCTTCACTAAGTACTTCAGTCAGGAGCAGGTAGTCTGTTTTCTGCTAACGGCAGCAGGTATCGGCATACCCTACAAGGAGAATGCTTCGATTTCAGGAGCTGCGGTGGGGTGCCAAGGAGAGGTTGGCAGTGCCTGTTCAATGGCAGCTGGTGCTTTGGCTGAATGCCTGGGAGGAACACCAGCCCAAGTAGAAAATGCTGCAGAGATTGCCATGGAACACAACCTCGGATTGACCTGTGACCCAATAGGTGGGCTGGTTCAGATTCCCTGCATCGAACGTAACGCCATAGCTGCGAACAAGGCAATCAATGCCGCACAACTGGCACTTAGAACCGATGGGCAACATCATGTCTCGCTGGACAAGGTAATCCGTACAATGTGGCAAACTGGTCGTGACATGGATTCCAAATACAAGGAGACCGCCCGTGGTGGCCTCGCAGTCAATATCGTGGAGTGCTGACTTCCTCTTTCCTCTGCTAGTCAGATTGGTCTTCTTCCACATGTGATGATCGATTAACAGCTGCTTTTTCACTCACCGAATTTCAAAAAACTCTGGCTGCTTTCTTCTGGGTAGGGTTATGACAACAGCAACGCTAGTGAGTGAGGGGCTAGTGAAAACAACGAAAAATGATCAAAATTAGTAACCCGAAGGAATGCTGACACAAGGCCTGTGGCAACCTTCTCCTCAAGAGAGAAACAAAGAAGTGATGTGCAAAAACTCTAGCATCTTGATAGAGAGGAAACTATCAGTGACAGCGTTTCTAAACACTTTGAGACAAAGCGAAAGAAGAACTATTCGACAGAGATAAAAGAACAAAGAAAGAGAAACCTAAATATCTAAATTTTCCAATGGTAAATTGACCTCCAGGTTATCTCACTTCAGCTTCTTAATGTCTTCCACGCTGCGAGGAAGGATAATGAACTCAAAGCCAAAGACAAGGAAATCAAGAAGCTGAAAGAGCAGATTGCAATGCTTTATGGGGAGTTAGAAAAGCGAAAAATGTTTGAGAAGAGAAAAAGGTAGTAGGATTATTGTGTACACCATCAGTTGGGTAAATAAAATTTAAGAAACTTACTGTATAGTTCTTAGCATCTGAGAAATAGAAATTGTGGCCATGAGGTCTAGTCCTCTCTGGCTTCTGAAGTACTTGTTGTTGTTTATTGCGCTCAGGGTCTGAGTACTCTCATTTGTTCAAACTGTGCAATTGCGCCAAACCATCTCAAATTGTCTAGAAGTGGAAAATTCAAATTTTGAATATCATTAATTATCAATAATTGAAATTTTGATGTGTTTTGTTGGTACTGGTGTGTAAGCTTCACAGACAGCACAATATTTTTTTGAGGTATTCCCGATTTTAAATTTAAATGAATTACTTTCATCTATATTTTCTGGAAAATCACACACACCTTTCTAAGGTAAAAACATTTTCATATAAAATATTTGAAGACTCATCAGTCCATTTATTTTCAATCAATTCTTGTGGAAAATTAATGTCGTCTACTTGAATTACATAATTCATACAGATTCCCTTTTTTACAAGTTTACCATTAAAGTAATTATCCTTGTCATTAAGGTCATAAGATTTTGCTGTAATCCCGCTTCCATCAATACCTTCGTCACTTGGACTACACCCAATAATCGTGGTGAAAAGTAAGAAAAATAAAATCTGATTTGTTGTTTCATTCATTCTTAATACTAAATAGATTTTCGTCGAACTGAAAAAGATTACGTAGAATAAATTTAAAAGTAAGTATTTAGAAAATTAGAATATAATTTTTCACTATATTAAATTTATGAATAAAGTTGAATGCTAGTAAATAATTGGAATTAATAATATGTAATATTATTGTAAATCAGATTTATTTTTGTAAATTCGCGATCTCCTCTGTGTCCTATAGTTCATCATTAGTTTGTTTTATTGATTTGTTAGAATTTAATTTTGAAATATCAACCCTAAACCCACTCCATTTGCGAAGTAATCAACAATTTAAGAAAATTTACATTTTCAGGGTTTTGATATCGAACCAAGGTTTTTTGTCGAGTATGAGGAGATACTGTTTGTCCACACAAACGAAATTAATAACCTTGCGTTGATTCTGTAAGCTTTTTTTGTGACAGAATTGATAGCCCAAAAAGATGCACAATTGCCCTGATAGACATTGAGTAGCAGGATACGATGGGAATTTATGAATTTGGCTATTTACGCTTACACTGAGTGGCTTTTAAGAAGATTGTGTTCCCCTTCCGATCTTGTGAGGAGTTTCCGATGAAACAAGGACTAAAGTTGATTGCTTGGTGTTGGATCTGTTTCAGCACAATAGAACTGCTGGCAGTCGAGTCGATTCACCTTGGGCCGCGCCCATTCTTCTTGGTGGAGGATATGGACGAGAGCCTATTGAAAAATAAATTGAGTCAATGCGTAGGGAAACCGGTTAGCAAGCGAGATTTTTCGATCGGGCATCGGGGTGCTGCTCTGCAGTTTCCCGAGCACACGCGTGAATCCTATTTAGCTTCTGCACGTATGGGTGCGGGCATCTTGGAATGTGACGTGACCTTCACCAAAGATCGTCAGTTGGTCTGTCGGCATTCACAAGCAGATTTGCATACGACCACCGATATTTTGGCCCATCCTGATCTGGCAGCCAAGTGTACAGTTCCTTTCGAACCAGGAGATCCAGCCAGCGGAAAGAAAGCTAAGGTAGAATGCCGTACATCGGATCTAAGCTTGGCTGAATTCAAACGCTTGCAAGGAAAGATGGATGCAGCCAATCTGTTTGCTGCCACTCCTGGAGCGTACATGAGGGGTACTGCGAATTGGCGCACAGACCTCTACGCAACTCGTGGCACCTTGATGACCCACGCAGAGAGCATTGCATTGTTCAAGGAGCTTGGAGTGAAGTTCACTCCAGAGTTGAAGTCAGCCAAGGAGGAAATGCCCTATGAAGACGAGTTTAGCCAGCAGGATTATGCCCAGAAGCTGATTGAAGAATACAAGGATGCTGGGGTCGCACCTAATGATGTCTACCCTCAGTCCTTTAGTTTGGATGATGTCCTCTACTGGGTTGAACAGGAACCAGAATTTGGAAAGCAGGCAGTCTATCTGGACGGTCGGACCTATCGTCCCGACTTTCGCTCATCGCTAGAAGATATGCAGGAGCTGGCGAAGCAGGGAGTACGTATACTAGCTCCACCTATCTATGCTCTGCTGGATGTTGAAGGTGGGGATATTGTGCCCTCGGCGTATGCACGTCAAGCCCGGCAGGCAGGAATTGATTTGATTACCTGGACACTGGAGCGCTCCGGACCGTTGACTGGAGAAGGTGGATGGTACTATCAAACGGTTAAGGAAGCAATCAATAATGATGGGGACGTGATGCAGGTGTTAGACGTGCTCGCACAGCAGGTTGGAGTACTCGGAGTCTTCAGTGATTGGCCTGCAACGACAACATACTACGCTAATTGCATGGACCTTCCATAGTTGCCCAACTCGCTGATTTCTCTGGGTAAGAGAGGAATTTCGGTGTTATCCCGGGGGGGACTTTTCAGTCATCTCCCCCAACCTCTTCCGACTTTTTTCTTTTCAGCAATCCCGAACCGTTACCTCGCCATCTGGTAGAATCGTTCCGCAGAGCTTTACATAGTTTAGATCGGTCCCTTCCATCTTGACGTTGGTCAAATTAGTACGACGCATCTTGACTCCACGGAGGTCGGCTGCGTTGAGGTTCACTTCGGTTAAATTGGCTTCATCCAAATTGGCTTCAAGCAAGATGGCTCCGCTGAGATCGGCGCCCTCCATGCGAGTATCTCGCAAGCTCGCTTCTTCGAGAGAAGTGCCTCGCAGCTTAGCGCTTCTCAGGTTCGAGTTCCATAGTTCTACACCACGCAGATTGGCTCCGTTCAGCAGAGCGCTCTCCAAATCTGTTTCTTCTAGGTTGGCGTCCAAGAGGTCTGCGCCACTGAAATCCGCCTCCGTCAACTTGGCTCCACGTAGTCGGGCACGTCTTAGGTCGGCTCCACGTAGTCGGGCTCCTTGGAGATTGGAAAAGCTGAGGTCACTTCCCTCAAGACTCATTCCACTAAGATCGGCTCCAACCAGGTTACAGCCTAGGCAGTCTTTGTTCTCCATCAACTTCACGAGATCGTCTTGATCCAGGGCTAGGGGTTGTTGAAGGAAGCTGCTCTGGCAAGCTCCCAGATTGATACTGATGATACCAAAGCAAACTAGTATCATTGGGTGAATTCTGTACTGCCAACTGCCGTGTATGAACATTGGCACAACTCCTTACCTTTGAATCTTGCAAGTCCGCTAAATGAGTTTGGTCTATTTTTCATAATGATGACTGAGGAGAGCAGAACCGTCAATGAATTCCAATCAATAAAACGGTGAAATGAATCTATACAGATTTGGACAAAGGGTGGCATTTGATGAAAATTCCTGTTACACCTGCGCTTTGCTGATAAGACACTCTGATAGCAGCTGATAAGAAAAGGTACGCATGAACTTTCGCATCGATGCCCTGCAGTATGCCGACTGGTCTGAGAAAATCTTTTGTCAACTCCGTGAAGGTAAGCTGGATGGGGTCCACGTGACAATCACCTACCACGAAAATTTTCGGGAAACCGTGCTTGTGATGGAAAAGTGGAATAGATGGTTTGAGCGTTTCCCAAATTTGATTTTCCAGGGATTTGACGCCAGTGATTTGGAACAAGCTCAACTGAGTGGTCGGACAGCAATCTTCTTTGGGTCACAGAATCCAAGTTGCATGGAAGACGACATCGGGCTGGTGGAGATTCTTCATCGCTTGGGTCTGCGCTTCATGCAGCTTAGTTACAATAACCAATCACTGCTAGCGACTGGTTGCTATGAGGAAGAAGATCCGGGTTTGACACGGATGGGACGCGAAGTGATCAAGGAGATGAACCGGGTGGGTTTGGTGATAGACATGAGTCACTCCGCGGAGCGTTCAACTCTGGAAGCGATTGAACTTTCAAGCCGACCAATTGCCATTACGCACGCCAACCCTTCCCTGTGGCATCCTGCACTGCGTAACAAGTCCAATCAGGTATTGCGTACTCTTGGTGAGTCCGGTGGAATACTTGGCTTCTCACTTTATCCACATCATTTGAAAGAAGGGACCAACTGTACTAGAAGATCCTTCTGCGAGATGGTGGCCCAGACCGCCGAGTTGGTTGGAGTGACTCAAATAGGGATGGGTTCGGACCTCTGTCAGGATCAACCGGACGAGATTGTGGAGTGGATGCGTAACGGACGCTGGACTAAATCAATGGATTACGGAGAAGGGAGTGCAAAAGTTCCTGGGTTCCCACCGATGCCAGATTGGTATCCAGACAACCGGGCCTTTGGCAGCCTGGCAGATAGCTTGCGTGAGGTAGGCTTTGCAGAAAAGGAAGTCGCTGGCATTCTGGGGAACAACTGGGCCAGGTTTTTTGCGGAGAGCTTCTCTGCAAGAGTGGAAGACATCAAGTGAGGCCTAACGAGCAACCAATTCCAGCTAGGTTCTATCGCTCTCCCGGACAGGTGATGCGAGTTGCTCGAATGGGCTGCAGTCACCCAACACGCCTCTCCTTTCTACGTCAACTGCTGCGACGTCTTAAGAAAGAAAATTGGAGCTTTGACCGTCCAGTCTGGCAGCTTAACCAGCGAGGGGTTGGTCACGCCGTTTACCAAGCTCAAGGCCCCGAGCGCTGCTATAGCCTGGTCGCTTTCTCTCATGATCTTCCAGAGGAGATGCGCTCAGACAGGGTGATTGCAACTGCTTGGGATGCTACGTTCACTCTATTTGATGGTACTCCTAGCACTGCTGATATTGAACGGCTGGAACGAAATGTCCCTCTTCAAGAAGCAGGACGTATCTCAGCAAAGGAGCTATCGTTAAGTCGGGCCAATCGTTCCGTACGACTCTTTGAATATGTGGTCAAAGAGTTAGCTCAGGGACGTCAGCCTGAGCGTAGTCGCCTGGAGCACACGGGTTACCTGATGCGTACTACCGCGGTCTACGGGACTGGCAAATTTGGTGCAGCCGATAGGGGCGTTTTAGAAGATCGGCCAGAGATGCGAGCACCTTTTCAAGCAGAGATGCTCTCTGTCTGGCTGACCCGAGCGTTCACGGTAGATCTCGTCGAGCATCTGGCAGCAGAGTTGGGAGGGGCACAAGCAGTGAATCTTGATCCTGCATTACGAAGTTTGTTGGGAGTGGGCAACTCGACTGGCTTAGGCATGGCTCCCTTCTTGGTACGTCATCCGGTGCTGATTCATCACTGGTTTGCTGCTCGTGAAGAGGCGCTTGCGCGGGTACGCTCCCAACCAAAGTTAACTTCAGAAACACTTGATCAATTTTGTGAAGTACTCAGAGCAAAACAGGAAAACGCAAATCAGTGGCAGAGTGAGCATCCACTTCAGGTAGTCAAGTTGAAGGAACTGCGGGAAGGCTTGAGGCAGCTGCATACATTTGTTCATGAAGAGTGGGATATAGCGCAAAAATACCCATGGGACGCACTCTGGTATTGGAGTCAGCTTGAACTGCCGCTGGAAGCACAGGAGGCATTGGCAGCCCTCTTATTGGAGCCGCATGGTGAGTTGATTGATGATTTAGGAGATCAGATGGCTACAGACGAAGAAGTGACTTTCAAGGTCGATGGCAGTCAATTGATTGGTGAGTTGAGAAAGCATTTGCATAGTAACTTTGTTTGGGCTTTGGGAACTGATTATCAGCAACCAGAACAATGCGCTCGCTTTTGGTATGTGTCAGAAGAAAAACTAGAACCTCGCCTTGGTGAACGACACAGCGAACCTGGTGCTGAACGTGAACAGCCCCTGGACATTGGTCGCCAAGTAGCTGAACTCCGGGATTTGCTCAGAGAGTGGTTTGATGAGACTCCAGTGGCTCAACTATTGTTGGTGCATCCTGAGTTTCGTTCCATTGTTCGTCGTGTTCAACTATCTGCTCATTATCCTTTTGCTGAAATCCAGGACAATCTCATTTCTTCTGAGATGCTGCCCATTGACCTCTTACGAAGCAAACTAGCTTTTTTTGGAGCAACTCACTTTGATCCTCGTTCTGACCGCTGGGTGCGAATTAGCTTGTTTCAAGGGGAGCCTTATCCAAATGAATTGAACCGTGCAGATGTCTCCTGAGAATCAGCAAGTCTCAGAAGATTTTTACACTTCTGGGGACCTCTGGTTTTCTCAGTCTGAACTCCAGCAACTTGTAGTTAAGGTCGCCCGGGGATCTGGTTATTGCTGGAGTGATGCAGAAGAAATTGGCTGGGCAGCGAGTTGGTTGAGTAAGTTTGGTTTGCCCGGTGAGGATGTTGTGTTGAGCTTGATGCACTCAAGCGAGCTGATAGCACCAACACCAACACCTCAATTTTGGAAGGAAGGTCGTATTCCGCATTGTCCATTGCGTTGTGGACTGGCACTAATGGATTTTGCGCAATTGCCTGAGGGATTGGGGACTTCTTCGCTGGTGATTGAGTCTATGTTGGGTTTGCCCTGCTTTCTAGCTTTTGCAGCACGGACTGCTCGACAAATTCAGCATCCGCTGAAAATTCAGTGGGAGGAGCAGTCTCTGTTCATGAATGAGGCGGCTCAGCCTAGTGTAGAGATTGATAAGGTTTCAATGGAATTTGGGAAGATAGTGGAGGTTAAGATTACGCGTTCTGAATCGGACATGGCTTATGTTCGGACAAAAAACTCCCAATACTGCGTGCGTGTATCTTCACAAAGTTTTGAACAATTAGAGGTCTTTGCTCAGCAGACTCTGGTTCCTGCCTCAGATTTATCTCGACTCCGAGCTGGTGGTCACGATAATCCAACCTCTTGAACGAGACTGCTAGTCGTTTGTCCACGGATTTGCGGTAGTTGGCTTTTGTTTTGCGGAAGTAAGTACTGATCAGAATGTCTGATCAAAAGTGATTTGGTATCAACTCAAAGAGAGCGAATTTACTTGACTCAGTTGTTGGTTCAATGGCAAGAATAAGTGTTATCCTGTCAAAATTGTTAAAAATAATAATTTAACTCCAACAATCGGAAGATTGTTAGGCAATCTCTTCAGCAGTAATTGAAAATAAAGACCCGAACTGTCGCAAATTCAATCAGTACAATAAGCTTTCATTAAATAGCCACAGCCAGAGATAAAAAAGATGCGAAACCATGAAGTGAGATTTGTTGACAGCAAGCACTATCGAGGAGACTGCCGAAGATATCACAAACGTTTTCCAGTGGTTCTACCCGCGACACTCCAGTATAACGAGAATGAGGGAGTAGTGAAAGTACTCGATATCAGCATGGGAGGGTGCAAGATGATTGCGAATAATCACTGCAGCCCTCATGCGAAAATCAGCATGACTTTTTATACTCCTTCAGAGGCTAATGCAGAGGAGTTAGTCGCCTGCTCGCCTATTCATGCTTTAGTAGTACGCTCCCATCACACAGCAAACGATCATTATATCATCAATGTCGATTTTCGGGGGGCGCTGTTCCATGAACATGGAATCGAGCAGCTGATTGAAATCCACAAGCACCAAACACATCAATAAAGTCACCCAACTTTGCCTTCATTTTTACCCTGCCGGGCGATCGTTTTTAGTATTTTCAGAAGCGGTTGATATCGTGTCTAATCAACAATCTTTATAAACCATATTCCCAGCTGGCATTCGGGTTCTACAAATCTGAGCATCGGTCATTTCTACATCGGTCAGATCCGCTCCACTAAAGATTGCCTCGTGGATCTTTGCGCCTTTGAGATTTGCGCCTTTGAGATTTGCGCGACTTAGGTTGACTACCATCAGGCGGGCGCCCTCCAAATTGGCGTTACTCAGGTTTGCTTCACCAAGCATTGCTCCAGTTAGATTTGCACCACGCAGGTCGGCTCCCTGAAGATTGGCCTTGTAGAGGTTGGCCAACCCTAAATTAGCGTTTTCTAGCGAGGCTCCTGCAAGGTTGGCCCACTGCAGGTTAGCAATTTCCAGATTGGCCTCAAACAGGTCCGCGCGATCCAGGTCAGCCCCTTCTAAATCTGCACCGACTAGTTGAGCATGAATAAGCGAAGCTTCTCGAAGCTTTGCATCCACTAGATTTGCCGAGAGCAGTCTAGCTCCAGCCAATTTGCTGCCAACAAGGTTTGCTTTCTGAAGATTGGCTTCAAATAGATTTACCCCCAGTAGTTCGCGCCCTTGGAGTTGGGCAAATTTCAGATCACAGCCTTCGCATTGCCCTTCTTTCAGCTTTTTCAAATCCTTTGAATCTACGGCACACAGATTGGCGCCAACAAGCAAGGCTACTAGGCTCGATATGAGTAACTTAGAACTGGCGAAGAGCGGTAGGTGCATGGTTGAATTCTCCATCGGGTTGAGATCTGTGAATATTTGTTGTGAACACAAACTAGCACGAGACGACAGAGGCAGGGAGTGATTCGAGTTGGTTCGATACGTCCCCTTCCGATGGTGGCGATTGAAGCCGCAGTGAATTCCTGCCATGGTGATTCAAAGTCTTTACCGATGCATACCCTTGACCGGAAAGGGAGTCAAAAGGAATTTACGTAGACTCTTTTTAATAAACCAATTGAGGGCGGATGACTAGTTCGAAAAATCCGCCAAATTTGATGAGTTAGCAACGCTATGGATTTCTGATGGGTTTTCTATCACTGGCGCTGTCAAAAAGTGCCCGGAAACGGTTGAAACCCTAGGGCTGGGAAGTCCTCACTTGCTTGCCTTTATTGAGCATCTTTGGTTGGAGTCCCCATGGTAGATCGCTGAATGGCCAACGATCTGAACAGTCCCAAAAGGACGGTTGCTTCTCTGGAAGATGATGCTTAATTAGGTTCACTACTGGTGCTGGTTGTGTTACTACAATAGCAGTAATTTTTTGGGGAGTCGGCATCTTTGCAAAAGAGAATCTTGGCTTTTGAGACAATTTTGTCTGGATGCTCTCAATGAGAGTGGTCTGAGCACAGTTAGCACCACAGTCGACCATGAACTGGTGCATCATAAGGCTAGATTTGAGCAAGCATTTGGAAGGGTCTATAGCCGGTGTCTGCTATGAAGTCACCGGCTCTGCTGACGAATTTGCTACCTTTTCAGCTACAGCGGTATCCCGATCATTATCTCCACGCCTGAAGATCCTATCGGTTGTTATATCATTGTAAAGACGAGTCTAATCTATCATATGCATACGAGGCGATAATTGATCCGGAGCTGCTTCCTCCTGTTTGTTTCCGGGTGATGGACCCCAAAGAAGTGTAGCAACAAAATCTCATTTGACCAAGGTTGCCATAGGAATTGCGAAGTGATCAGGAACAAGACTTCAATAAATTTTAGAATCCAAAGAAAGCCGCATTGGGATCAATTGTTTCGATATGCAGTCGTTCCCAATTCCAGACCAGCATCAAGGTTTGACTTTGTCGAGGTGTAATGGTCGCTTTGATGTCATGATACTGAATCTTCAGTGAATCTGTAAAGTAGTTGATCGCATAGCCCAACCAAAGTTTGCCAGAGACTTCTAGGATCAAATTTAGGCCATAATAGACTTGGTAACCCCACTCACTCTTCTCCTCATAAGGTGTGATTTTTCCTGAGGCTGAAGTGTGAGTAGCATTGTGGTAGTCCATGCCGAGTCCAAACGCAGCATAGGGTTGCAGATGAGCAAGCCCCAGTCGCAGATCATAGCCAAGTGAATAAGCGAAACTTAGGTTGCGATATTCGACAACATGATCGTTGCCAGAACTATCAGTTCCTTCCCCTTGAAATGACAGACTCAGCAAGTGTAACCCGTCCAATAGTCCGCCATCAAAGCCACGATCCTGCCAAAAAGTAATCTCGTTATGCATGCCATTCATCGTCAGGGCCAGGTCTGAATTCTGGGCTCTGAAGTCGGCTTTAGTGGGACCGGTGGCAAACCAGCTAAGCGTCTTATCCTTCCCACTTTCCTCCTTCTCTTCTTGTGGAAAAGCCGAAGAAAAGGTTGATATGCAAAGAAAGGCAAAAAGCAACAAGCATCTAAAGTGGGGTCTCATAATTTGGTTCAGCATAGTTCCCCGGGCGCTGAACTCCCTGTTCAATGGCTGGGACAGAGTTGGCAGAAATAATCTCGCGGAAGAACCCGTCAGACAAGCAAAGGCAACACCAACGACAACTGACATCGAGAAAGATGGGAAGACCCTACTTTGAGATCAAACTTTCAGGAAAGATTGCTCAAGGGCGAATCGGCAAGCATACCAACTGATGGGAGCCCCTCGAAAGCAAATGGAAGCGCAGACTGTGCAGAACAGCCGCTACACTCAACCCAGCGATCAGACCGCCCCAGACGCTGATAGCACCCCATTCCCAAACAAATCCAAAGAGATAGGCCAACCCCATTCCAACAGGCCAATAGGAAAGCAAGTTAGTTAGTAAGGGAATGCGGGTATCCTTCAGTCCCCGTAAGGCACTCATTGTGGAGACCTGCAATCCATCTGAGAGCTGGAACAAAGCTGCCATCCAAAGAATCTGGATTGTTAGTTCGGTGACAGCAGGATCACTTGTGTAGAGTCCACTGATTGCGTGTGGAAACAGAACGAGAATGCTGGCAGTCATGGCCATGATGCCGACACAAACACCGACTCCCAGCCAACCTCGAAAACGGACTTCCTGCCAATTTTTTTGACCAACCGCATTACCCACTCGTTGGGAGATCGCTGCAGAGATTCCCAACGGGATCATGAAAGCCAAGCCTGCTACATTGATGGAAATCTGGTGCGCTGCCAGTGCGACTACCCCAAACTTACCCATCATCAGGGCAATTACTGTGAACATGCAGACTTCTGCCCCGAAACTGAGTCCACTTGGAATGCCGACTCGCAAAATTTCCCGCCAATAGCTCCAAATGGGCCAGTCAAATCGACTCAGAAAGCGAATATTTTCAGTTTTTTGACTAGATTGCAGATAAAGCAGCGCTCCTATCAGAATTACCCAATGTGCGATGGCCGTCGTCCATCCAGCTCCCACAGCACCCATCTTTGGAAAACCAAAATTGCCGAAGATCAGGGTGTAGTTGCCAATAATGTTGACACATAAGCCTAAGAGAGTGAGGTACATGCAAGGCCTAGTGATTCCAAGACCATCGAGACTATGCCGGATGGCCAGAAAGACATAGGCTGCGGGTAATCCCCAGACAACTGCTTCCAGATAGCCATCAGTGATTCTGACAACATCGGGTTCATAGTCCATCCAGCGCAACAGATGATCCATATGAGGAAGTACTAGCATACTAAGCAAAGCCAGCAACATACTAATCCAAATGCCTTGTCGAACACTGGGGCTAATTTTGCGGATATTACCTGACCCTTCTAGTTGAGCGACGATTGGGGTCAGGGCTACCATCACACCAATGCCCAAGCAAAAGATTTGATGGAATAAAGCACTTGCTGAGGCAACTGCTGCTAGCTCATTCGGGCCAGCATGTCCAGTCATCACGGTGTCAACAAACTGCATTGAGAGGTTCAGCACTCCTGAGACTACAACGGGTAATCCAATGCGCAGCAAAACTTGGCTTTCCTCAATAATCGGAGCAGCATTCATAAGTGCTTTATAAAATTAAATTCTATTGATGAGGGAAAGTGAATTTTATGAAAAGCGGAAACAATATTTCTATCAGGAGGAAATTCACGATGAAGAGGGCCTGTGGAAAGTCCAGCCAAATTAAGCTATCCTCTTATTTAAAGTAAGCGTAGTGAGCTTCTGAAGAGAGGATCAAGAAATGTACTTTTTTTCCATTCGTCTTGTTGTTAACAACTGGGCCTAACAACGTTACATCACTTCCTGTATAAGAGGAGAATTCCATGGCAAACAACGACAAACGAAGTACCTACGGTCAGGGACGGCTATATGATTCGATCGTTGAAACGATCGGCAATACTCCATGTATTCGGATCAACAAACTTGCTCCAAAGGGAGTTCGACTTTATGTGAAAGCCGAAGCATTTAATCCTGCTGCATCGGTCAAAGATCGATTGGCAATTAGTATCATTGAAGAAGCCGAAAAGCGAGGTGACCTTAAACCTGGGCAGACTGTGGTTGAAGCTACCAGTGGCAATACAGGAATTGGCCTTGCAATGGTCTGTGCAGCTAAAGGCTATCCTCTAGTAGTCACAATGGCGGATAGTTTTTCCATTGAACGACGTAAGCTGATGCGTTTCTTAGGAGCCAAAGTTGTTCTGACACCAAGAGCTCAGAAAGGCTTTGGAATGTACAAGAAAGCAGTGGAACTGGCAGAGTCTAACGGTTGGTTTCTAGCGCACCAGTTTGAGACTACAGACAACGCCGATATTCATGAGAATACAACCGCCCGTGAGATCATTGCTGATTTTGCTGGAGAGCGACTGGACTACTGGGTCACAGGATATGGTACTGGTGGAACAGTTACCGGTGTAGCCCGGGTGCTACGTAAGGAACGCCCAGAAACTAGGATCATTCTCAGCGAGCCTGCAAATGCTCAGGTTGTTGGTAGTGGTCATGTTCAGGAGCGAGATGCAGATGGTTCTCCGTCTGTGAGTCACCCTCACTTTGAACCACACCCGATTCAGGGCTGGACACCAGACTTCATTCCCCTAGTTCTGCAGGAGTCCATTGATAATAAACTGTTTGATGAACTGGTTCCGATTGCGGGTGCTGCTGGCATTGAGTGGTCTCGTAAATTAGCAACTCAGGAAGGGATCTTTACTGGAATTTCAGGGGGCTCATCCTTTGCGGTGGCGGTTCAGATTGCTCAGCAAGCAGAGCCTGGATCTGTCATCCTCTGCATGCTAGCAGATACTGGAGAGCGCTATCTCTCCTCCCCACTTTTTGAGGCAATCAGTGAAGACATGACGGATGAAGAAATTGCTCTTTCAAAGTCAACTCCTGGTTACCAGATGTTGGAGAGTTGAGCACGCTACTGAGATTGAAATCAGCATTGTTCTACCCTTTCAAAGAGTATAGGTTTGTTCTTTGCTCACTTTCCAAAGAATTAAATGCACAGATTTCTCAAATAGTGAAATCTTACAATCTATCTCCTCACCAGGACACTTCATGAAAAGAACAATTCTTATTTTCGTTAGCTTCTGGCTGGGAACGACAGTCTGGGCTTTAAATCAAGCACACTTTGAACGGTTGATGCAAACGAAGCGTTGTCTAGAATGTGATTTGTCAGACATGAATCTGAGAAATGAGAATCTGAAGGGGGCTGTGCTGGTTGACAGCAACTTGCAGCGTGCAAACTTGTGGGATGTGAACTTGCAGATTGCGTTCCTTCAACGAGTGAACTTTCAGAAGAGCTATTTGCAGGGTGCTAAGCTGATGGGGGCTGATCTGCAGAACGCAAATTTTCAGGGAGCGGATCTGCGCGGGGCTGATTTGCAGGGTGCTAATTTACAAGGGGTGAACTTCGATGGAGCCAACTTGGAAAGAGCAAAACTCTCAGGAGCTCTCATGCTCGGAGCCAAGCTATGCAACACGATCCTGCCAGATGGCAAGGTGGAGTACAGTGGTTGTGTGCTGAGCAATTGATAACGAAAGAGTAAGATTTTGAATTCTTGAATCAGATCTCAAAAGTCCTCCATCCTTTGGAAGGAATCATCAAATGGAATGCCGCCGAAGCTGGTGTGATCTTCATGGATATAGCCGAATTCTACCACGAAGGTTGGAGTGAAGAGCTACTAGGGCAAGCAATTCGAGACATGAGAATTTCTAGTTAGAATTCAGTGATCACAACAAAAGTTCTTGGATGCATGCGGTCGGGTATCAATGACATGGAATTGACTCGGGTGCACATTCATCATGAAGTGGATACCTCCATACGAAAGCTGGGCCTGAAGCACATTAATCTCTACCAAATTCACGTACTGGATCTACTGACAACCATTGATGAGACCTTGTGGGCCTTGGATGGCTCTAGTATTTAGTGGCGAGGTGTGCCATATCGGAATTTCAATTCAGGCAGCCTAGCAAGTTGCAAAAGCCAATCATTGGAACCGGTTCGAGTCCGTTCAAACTATACCTTGGTGGGACGTGACTTGGAACGTGAGGTCTTGCCTATTTGTAAGGAATCAATCGGAGTAATAGTTTGGAGACTCCTTGCTGGAAGTTTGCTCAGTGCCGATTTCCTAGGGAATAGTGACAGCCCAGAAGGAGCCTGACGCACTAGCTTTGATTTTCCACCGGTGGATTGAGGACGCGCATTCAGCCTCGTCGATGCAAGGCGGCTGGTTGCCGAGGCCCGTGATCGCAGTGGCAAGGGTGGCCTAGCCTTGGTTCCTTCAACAAACAGGCATCACGAGCATTGTCATTGGAGCTAATACGAGGGAGCAGCTAGAAGATAACCCGTAGGTTGCTAGGCTCACTCTGACTTCAGTGGAACTGGAAATTCTTGACTCTGTCATTGCGCTACCCGTTGAGTACTCCAGTCGGATGGAGACACTCCGGAACAAGGGCCGAATGGTGCTTCCAGATCAAAGCTAGTGAACTGGTTTGCCAACTGTAAGTTGGTCAAGAGGTGCCCACATCTCTAGCACTCCTTAACCAAGCAGCGACTTTAGAAGCCTCTGCCAACGAATCTTGCCATAAGGCAGTCCAATCAAGCGAGCCAGCCAATTCGGTCGCTCCTCTGGAGACAGTGAAGCAATCTCTTGCTGAGCAATTGAGACCCGAATCGGTAGCCGCAGTTTGTCCAAGTTGAACGCCATTGCCTGACGGTGTTGGATTAGGAACTTCCAGGAAGGTTGAAGTTTACGAAGTGTAGCCAATCTAGTGAACTGGAGATGAATTGCGGATCCTTCGCCGACAAGAACCAACTGATCCTTCTCACTCCCAACGATTTCGACCCGACCTTCAAACTCCAGGCGACTCATTGCTTTACGTCGCGGGTGCGGATCTTTAGAGTTCCGTTGATTTTCCAGTGTCCATGCTCCGCATCTTGACCTACTCCGCTGGGAGCCCAGACTTCCATATTTTCGAATTCATAGGTGATTTCCGCATTGCGACCAGTCAATT